>OLNC01000008.1_pt1 | contig 219325 bp, 183 predicted proteins | sample 1672011 | NCBI WGS metagenome assembly OLNC01 (sample SAMEA3136636, study PRJEB25190) | human gut metagenome | biome: human gut; feature: human-associated habitat; material: faeces | place: Austria | collected 2013
AAGCCAATGATTGTATACCATTCTCACACAGCCAAAAGTCTTAGCAAACAAAATCCTCTGTTCATCATTGGGATATATTCTGAATTTATATGCTCTGTTTGCCACCATGCCACTTCCTTTTCCTCGAAAACCCACCTGTGATACTTGAACACAAGCGCAAGATGATAGTATAGTAAGAATACTAAATGTGCGTTATTATCTCAATTTATTGTATCTCAATTTTTTATTATCCGACTAAAGATACTATACTATAATCAGGATGCTCTATCAAGCAGGTAGCAGACGCAATTCATCTCCCACCTTAGAGGTCGGAGTCTTCTTGCTAGAAAAGGATAAACTGTTGCGTTATAAAAGTTGTTCTGATTCAATCCGGCAGCTACCCAGTCTTCTCTTGTTCCGGTATATCTGATTGTTTTTATCGGTTTATAATCTGTAAAAATCTTTCACCAATCGCTGCACTTTTAGGAAGTGTTACCGTTTCAAGACTTTTACATTCGGCAAATGCACGCTTTCCAATGCTGGAAACACCCTCATTTACTACAAGTTCTTTTAGTTTCTCGCAGCTACAAAATGCTTCCTCGCCAATTGATTTTACTGTGCCCGGAATATTTAATGATGTCACTCCGTTACAACCCTGGAATGCACTGTTACCAATAACAGTAACATTCTCAGGCAATACAATGCTTTCTAAACTACTACAATGATAAAATGCTACTTTACCTATACTGAAAACTTTTGAAAAATCAAACTTTTTCAAACTTGTACATCCATAAAAAGCACTTTCCCCTATTGATAAGCTACCCTGTATATCTGCTTCGGTAAGCTTAGTACAATTCAAAAAAGCATAATTTCCAAGTAATGCCATATCTGATTCTTTTACTTTTACACTTCCAAGATTTGTACATCCCTCAAATGCATTCTTACTTACTGCAAGATTTCCTGTAAATTCTACACTTTCAAGACCAGTGCAATCTTTAAATGCACATTCACCAAGCTGAAGCACTTTTTTGCCAGTAGCATTTACTGCACCTGTTGCTGTGATACTTTTAATTTGCTTACATCCTTCAAAAGCAGAATTGCTAATCTCAGAAAGCACTCCCTTTATCGTAACAGTCTTAAGATTTGGGTAATTAGTAAAGTTTCTTTCTCCAAGAATCTGCTCTGTAGTCGCTGTATTTAAGATACTCATCCGCATCTTAAATACGCTCCCAAGCCACATCTGGGATATGGTATGGTTTCTTTTTTCTGACTATGCTAAATCCACAGTTGGACAACGTGGAATGTACCAGAAGGATATGACTTTCCGGGAAATTAAAGTCTAAAGGATTGACGTATTCTTCTGGAGAAACCCCCTTATTTTTTCTACACAAAATCTTGATTTCATCTGGCGCCAAAGAACAGAAAAGCAGAAATTTAATATAGAATAAAATGTGATGTCGGAGCAAGTAAAAATGCCGGTCAGGCATTTTCTACGCCGCGACTATCTTCACAATTTATTCTATATTAAATTTCTGCTTTTCGTTTCTTTAGTTCATCAAATCAGGATTTAAAAACTACCTCTCTTATGACATCATCCATCCAAATACATAACGGAGTGACAAAAAACCATATAATAAGAAATGGAATACAAATCTGCCCCCGGTAATTAAAAGGCACTTTTGAGTAATCCCATACATGAAGTTTCAAATAAATATTCACAATGACACCAGTTAAATATTCATAAGAAATAATAATAAGACTTCCCAGTATCATTTGCAAAAGAAAAGAGGGATGCCATTTTTTACCTTCATTTAATAAGCCAATTGTATAGAAAGATAATCCACCACAAATAATCATAGATATATGAGAATAACCCCGGTATAGAATCTCAAAATTAAAATATACCATCCCACCAAAACTAATAAGAAATAATGGCTGCACTATTTTTGTTACCACAAAATGTCTCATTCTCTGCCGCTCCTAAAACACAATTTTTATCTCAGTCGAGAAGACTCCCACCTCTTTCAGGTGGTGAATGACAGCAAATTTGTCTCAATGGGAGTCCAATATCCGACTGAGATAAACGCTCCGCGAGGATACGCAGTAATTCTGTAAAGAATATGTCAGCTTACGCTGACCAGAATCACGCGCCAAGTCTCGCGGCTGCTCGACTTGAATGTGAATAGTATTGGCAGAGTGGAATTTTCTATACGAAAAAAGAACAAATACTATATCCCATCTGCTCTGTAGTCGCTGTATTTAAGATGCTCATCCGCATCTGGGATATAGTATTTGTTCTTTTTTCTGTCTAATTTAAATCCACAGTTAGCAACATGGACTGTGCTCCTTATTTTTTAACTCATTTCTAGAATTGATTAGACAGCCGCTGCAATAAAACTTCCTACTGAATTGTAAGGAAATTATGGTAAAGAAAAGAGAATTTTTATAAGTATTGCATTTTGTGACTTTGCGCTGTGGAATTTTGACTCTGAAAACTTCGGACTTGTTTTTCCGAAGTTTTCGTTTTTCGAGGCAAAATGAAACGTTTAGCGCAACGGAACAAAATCAAACTTATAAAAATTCTCTTTTCTTTAGAAATCTCAATCCAATTCAGTTAAGTAATCTCCCTTCAGCGGCGTCTGTTTCAACCCCTACAAATTAGGATTATAGTACTTTGGAAAGAAATTCCTGTGTTCTTGCTTCTTTCGGATTATCAAAGATATCCTCCGGTGTTCCCTGTTCAAGAATTCTTCCCTCATCCATGAACATAACGCGGGTTCCAACTTCTTTTGCAAATCCCATCTCGTGGGTTACTACTGCCATTGTCATTCCCTGATCGGCAAGGTTTTTCATTACTTCTAAAACTTCTCCTACCATTTCCGGGTCAAGGGCGGATGTTGGTTCATCAAAGAGCATCATTTTCGGCTTCATCGCAAGAGAACGAACGATGGCAATTCTCTGTTTCTGTCCACCGGATAACTGTCCCGGATAAGCATCTGCTTTTTCTTCTAAGTTAACTAATTTAAGAAGTCTAAGAGCTTCTTCTTTTGCTTCTTCCGGCTTCATTAACTTCAGACGTACCGGTGCAAGTGTAATATTTTCCATGATCGTCTTATGTGGGAAAAGGTTGAAATGCTGAAATACCATTCCCATATGCTGACGCACTTTATTAATGTCTGTTTTTGGATCTGTAATATCAATGCCATCAAAGATAATCTGTCCGGATGTTGGACGCTCTAAGAGGTTCATACAGCGTAAAAATGTAGACTTACCGGAACCGGATGGTCCAATGATAACTATTTTTTCACCAGGAGCAATATGTTCATTAATATCATTCAATACCTGATGACTTCCAAAAGATTTATATAAATTTTTAACGGATATCACTTTCTCTCAGTCTCCTTTCCAGTTTGCCCATAAGCCATGTAAAGAACATAACAATTACAAGATAAATAACCGCTACAATTAATAACGGCAGCATTGCATCATAAGTTATACCACGTATAATATCCCCACCTCTGGTTAATTCGTTAAGACCAATATAACCACAGATGGATGTTTCTTTTAATAATGTGATCATTTCATTTACCAATGCCGGCAGACAGTTTTTGATTGCCTGTGGCATGATAATCTGTAACATGGTATCTGTATAGCCAAGTCCTAAGGAACGTCCTGCTTCCATCTGTCCTTTATCAACAGACATGATACCTGAACGGAAAATTTCTGCAACATACGCCCCGGAATTCACACCAAACGTGATAACCGCTACCATAACTTTATTGTTAGAAGATGCTAAAACAATAAAGAACATGATCAATAACTGTACCATCGTTGGCGTACCACGAATAACTGTCAGATACACTCGACAGATCAAATCTGCCAGCTTAATAAGAAAACTTCCAAAACCTTTACTCTGATCTTCTTTCAGCTGATCGTGTGTTGTACGGATTACCGCAATGACTGCTCCAAGAACTAATCCCAGAATCAATGCAAGGAACGTTACTTCCAATGTTACTTTAAGACCATCTGTAATGTACTTCCAACGCTGATCTGCAATAAAGTCCAATATAAACTTTGCTTTTATGCCTGAAAACCACTCACTCAAAATCTCAACCTTCTCTTTCTTAAATATTCATTCGTATTTACCTGTTACTTTATAAAACAAAAGAGTACCCGGGACAACTGCCCCGGGTATGGAAAGCGGTATACACTGCTTCCTGCTTTTTCATATCATAGCTACAATCTCCATAACTATGTATAATTATTTGATGTATTTGTCAAGAATCTTCTGGATAGTTCCATCTTCTTTCAGCTCTTTTAATGCTCCGTTCACTGCGTTAAGTAAATCAGTATTGCCTTTCTGAATTGCTGCTGCATAATCTTCCTGAACATAATCTGTATCAAGAATCTGTAAACCATCTGTTGTCTTTACAAAAGCTTTAGCTGGCTGGTTATCAATAATTACTGCATCAATCTTACCGCTTGTAAGAGCCATCACTGCGTCTGCACCTTTGTTGTATTCTTCTACGTTTTCTTCGCCAAAGTCATCTTTTGCATAGATGTCACCAGTTGTTGCTAACTGTACACCAATCTTTTTACCTTTTAAGTCATCAATAGACTTAATGGAAGAACCTTCTTTTACGATAACGGACTGAATACCTGTTGCATAGCTGTCAGTGAAGTCAACAGACTGCTTTCTCTCATCTGTTACAGTCATACCTGCAAGACCTAAATCTGCTTTACCTGACTGTACGGCTGTGATGATAGAGTTAAATTCCATATCCTGAATCTCTAACTTAAGTCCCAGCTTATCTGCGATCGCTTTTGCGATGTCAGCATCAATACCAACAATATCATTACCCTCATAAGATTCATATGGTGGGAATGTCGCATTCGTTGCCATTGTTAATACACCATCTTTTGCTGTCTTTACTGTAGCTGTTCCATTAGCAGAAGTACTGGATTCTGCTGACTTTTTGTCGTTGCTGCTACCGCATCCAGCTAACATAGATACAGACATAACAACTGCAAGCGCAACGGCTGCTAATTTTTTCATCTTCATTTTTCTCTCTCCTTTGTTTCATTTCATTACAAGTTTTTCTAAAAAAATTTGCGTATTGTAAGAAAGCCATGCAAAGCTTTCTTCTAAATATAAAAAATACCACAAACCGAATAAAAACACAAGTGCTTCCTGCATATTCTTTGAATAAATATTCATCAAACTTACTTTGAATTAATAAAATGAACATGTACTATGCATTTTTATACTTTTCTTCGGATATCCGGAAGCTGCGCTAATACAATCGCAATAAACATAAGTGCACAGCCGATCAATTCTCTTGTTGTAAGAACCTGATGAAGGAATACATATCCTGAAAGGGCGGAAAATACAGATTCCAAACTTAAAATAAGTGCTGCTACTGTTGGATTCAACCCCTTCTGTCCTACAATCTGCAAAGTATAACCTACTCCGGTTGACATAATACCTGTATAAAGAATCGGTCCTGCCGCACTTAAAATCATTGCTATGCTCGGATTTTCAAATAGAAGCATGAACACAGCACCAAGTATCCCACCGGTAAGGAACTGGATACAGGACATTTTTACACCATCTACAAATGGATTATAATGATCGATTGCAAGAATCTGGCCTGCATACAAGACCGAACAGCATAAAATAAGTGCATCTCCTCTTTGTATCGTCAATTTCTGTGTAATACATAAAAAATATAATCCTGCTAATGCAATGACTACACCGATCCATGTAAGAATTCCGCAATATTTCTTAAAGAACAAACCGATAAGCGGTACAATAATGATATAAAATGTTGTGATAAATCCAGCTTTTCCTACTGTCGTATACTGAATTCCTGTCTGCTGAAAACAGTTGGCAAAAAACAGAAAAATACCACAGACAATGCCGCCTTCTATAAGCTGTTTGTTTTTCCAACTTAGTCTTTGTTTCTCCTCCGTCTCTATATGAAGAATATTCTCAGAATTCACTACATCTGCACTTTCATTCTGACTTTTTTTCCGGATACCGTCAAGTACTATAATAACCGGGATCAAAAACAAACCACCGATTACAGAGCGCAGGCAAATAAATGTAAATGGCCCGATATAATCCATACTTACACTTTGTGCCACAAAAGCCGCACCCCAGATCATGGCTGTCAGAAACAGAAAAAATGTATTTCGTAATTTATGTGTCTTCACTTGCGCTTTCATTTGTGCTTTCATCTTCCATCAACCTCTTTTCCTCTCAAATTCTTCTGCAAATAGCAAAGATAGAACGGATTATACTCCAATCTTATATCAGAGACAAGATTTTTCTGCCTTTTTCCTTGCCAGTTATCATATTTTCATGTAGAATATTCATTTAGAACACTTTTAGAAATTATATAATCAGGAGGAAGTTTTATGGCTCAATTATGGGGCGGACGATTTACAAAAGAAACCGATAAACTGGTTTACAATTTTAATGCGTCCATCAATTTTGATAAGAAGTTTTATAAACAGGATATGGAAGGAAGTATTGCTCACGTAAAGATGCTTGCTAGTGTTGGTATCCTCACAGAAGAAGAAAGAGATCAGATCATTACCGGTATCGAAGGGATTCTTCGTGATGTAGAGAATGGTTCTCTTATTATTACGGAAGAATATGAAGATATCCACAGTTTTGTAGAGGCTGTACTTACAGAGCGTATTGGTGATGTCGGAAAGAAGCTTCATACGGGAAGAAGCCGAAATGATCAGGTTGCTCTTGATATGAAGTTATATACAAGACAGGAGCTTCTTTCTATCAGAGAGCTTGTTCTTGAACTGATCAAGACATGCCAGACTTTAATGGAAGAAAATATTCACACCGTTATGCCTGGATTTACTCATTTACAAAAGGCACAGCCGTTAACACTCTCTCACCATGTCGGTGCCTACATGGAAATGTTTAAAAGAGATTATTCCCGCTTAAGTGACATTTATGACCGCATGAATTACTGTCCGTTAGGTTCCGGTGCATTAGCAGGAACTACTTATCCATTAGACAGAGAAATGACGGCAGAACTTCTTGACTTTTATGGCCCTACTTTAAACAGCATGGATTCTGTATCTGACAGAGATTATGTTATCGAACTGTTAAGTGCACTTTCTACAATTATGATGCATTTAAGCCGTTTTTGTGAAGAAATCATTCTCTGGAATTCTAACGAGTACCGTTTCATTGAGATTGATGATGCTTACAGTACCGGAAGCAGTATTATGCCACAGAAAAAGAACCCGGATATTGCAGAATTAATCCGCGGAAAAACTGGTCGTGTTTATGCAGCTTTAACATCTATTTTAACTACTATGAAAGGAATCCCTCTGGCATATAACAAAGATATGCAGGAGGATAAAGAACTCACTTTTGATGCATATGACACTGTAAAGGGCTGCCTTGCTCTCTTTAACGGTATGTTAAAGACAATTACTTTCCATAAAGACATCATGGAGCAGAGTGCCAAACATGGCTTTACAAACGCTACCGATGCAGCAGATTACCTTGTAAATCATGGGGTTCCATTCCGCGATGCTCATGGAATCGTGGGACGTCTTGTACTGTATTGTATTGACAAAGGAATTGCTCTTGATGATATGAGTCTTGAAGAATATAAAGCAATCAGTCCTGTATTTGAAAATGACATTTATGAGGCAATTGATGTTCATACTTGTGTTGACAAGAGAAATACTATCGGTGCCCCAGGTCCAAAAGCAATGGAACAGGTCATCGCGATCAATAAAAAATGGATTAAAGAACACGAAGAGTAAACAGGGAGAATAACTATGAAACATTTAAAAAAGTCACATAAAGAGGGACGAGGAAGTTTTTCCGGCCGTATCGGCTATGTGCTGGCCGTTGCCGGTTCTGCTGTAGGTCTTGGAAACATCTGGCGTTTTCCATACCTTGCTGCAAAATATGGAGGAGGAATCTTTCTTTTAGTTTATCTCCTTTTAACTGTATCTTTTGGATATGTTCTTATTATGTCCGAAACAGCTCTTGGGCGTATGACGAAAAAAAGTCCGGTAGGTGCATTTGCTTCTTTTGGTAATAGCTTTCCTTTTAAACTGGGAGGCTGGCTCAATGCGGTTATTCCTATCCTGATCGTTCCTTATTATAGTACGATCGGCGGATGGGTTATCAAATATCTTGCTGAATATTTAAAAGGAAATGTGCAGGAAGTTGCACAGGATGGCTACTTTACCGGATTCATCACAGATTCTTTTCAAACAGAACTGTGGTTCCTTGTTTTTGCAGCCCTGATCTTTATTATCATCCTTGGCGGTGTAAGAAATGGAGTAGAACGAATGTCTAAAATCATGATGCCGATTCTTGTACTTTTAGCAATCGTTGTAACAATTTATTCCGTTACACGTCCGGGCGCATTAGCCGGAGTAAAGTATTTCTTAATTCCTAACATGAAGAATTTTTCTTTTATGACAATTGTTGCTGCAATGGGTCAGATGTTTTATTCTCTTTCCATTGCTATGGGAATCCTTTACACCTACGGTTCTTATACAGATAAAGATATGGATCTTGAACAATCCACAACACAGATTGAAATCTTTGATACAGGGATTGCAATACTTGCCGGATTAATGATCATTCCTGCTGTTTTCTCTTTCTCTGGTGGAAATCCCGAAAATTTACAGGCCGGACCATCCCTCATGTTTATTACTTTACCAAAAGTATTTGCCAGTATGGGAATCGGTACCGCAGCTGGTATCCTGTTCTTTGTACTCGTGCTGCTGGCAGCTCTTACAAGTGCAGTATCTTTAATGGAAACCTGTGTATCTACTTTTGCAGATGAATTTCACTGGAGCCGTAAAAAATGTTGTGTATTCATGGCTATTGTTATGATTGTTCTTGGTTCCGCATCTTCTATGGGATACGGTGCCCTTGATTTCATTCAGATCTTCGGAATGGCATTCCTTGATTTCTTTGATTTCCTTACAAACTCTGTAATGATGCCGCTTGCTGCTTTAGCAACCTGCTTCTTAATCCTCAGGGTTGTTGGATTTAAGAAAATCTCAGAAGAAATCGAACAGTCTTCTTCTTTCCGAAGAAAGAAGTTATACACTGTCTTCCTTAAATATTTCGCACCAATCTGCCTGATTATTATTTTGTGCAGTTCTATCGCGAATGTATTAGGAATTATTTCTATGTAAACTTAATACAGACAAAAACCGGGGAAATCATATACTTCCCCGGTTTTTATTATTATTTTATTGCCCATCTCATTTTTGTAGATCTTGCTCTGCCGTTTCGATGGCATTCTTCTTTTGAAGGGCGGATGACATTCTTTGCCACCTCACTCCATAACCCTTCCTTCTGCTGTCTTTTCCAGATTTTCTTTACTAACCTGTCCTCTCCGGAATGGAACGTGAGAATCGCTACACGTCCGCCCGGTGCAAGTATATGTGGTAACTTTTCTAAGAATTCTTCTAGTACTTCAAATTCGCTGTTTACATCAATGCGAAGTGCCTGAAAGGTTCTCTGGCAAGTCTTCTTGATGGTATCCTTTTTTTCTTTATCATCTGGCAGAAATACAAGCGCTCTTTCAATAACTTCTTTTAGCTGTCCTGTCGTATCGATTCGTTCTCCTTGACGAAATGTCTTCATAATCTCTTTTGCAATCTGTTCTGCATAAGGCTCATCTGCATTCTCACGCAGCATACCTTCTATTTCATCTCTGGTTAATTCTCTTAACCGTTCTGCTGCAGAAATTCCCTTATCCGGATTCAAACGAAGATCCAAAGGCCCTTCTACTTTATAAGAAAAGCCTCGTTCCGGATTATCAATCTGCATGGAGGATACCCCAAGATCGGCTAATACAAAATCAAATAATCCATGTTCTTCCGCTACAAGATCAATGTTGCGGAAATTCTGCTGTATGATCGTTAAAATGTCTTCCCCATATCCTGCTTTCCTTAAACGATCCGTTGTTTTTACAATTTCAATCGGATCCACATCCAATCCATAGATATGTCCTTCGCCTTGGAGACATTCTAACATCTTTCTTGTATGTCCTCCGTATCCAAGTGTACAGTCTAATCCTTTTTGTCCCGGCTGGATCTGTAAAAAATCCAAAATCTCCTGCACACAAATAGATATATGCATTCCCGCCGGAGTACTTCCTTTACGGATTACTTTCTCAATCGTATCTTTATACTTTTCCGGCTGTAGTTCTTTATATTTCTCTTCAAACTTTCTTGGATGCGTTCCTTTATAACGCACTCGTCTTTTATGTGGTTTTTCTAATTCTTTATTTTCTTCCATAGGAACCCCCTGTATAATTTTTATGTATTCTCATAATCTCTTGTATTTCATCTTATGAGACATCTTTTTATTCTTATATCATGATAACACAGGTTAACGAACAGAAACAACAAAATCAGTCAATACATATTTGTTTTTTCTTCATCCATACATAGGCAATCACACAGATTATTACAGAAAGAAGGGAACCTCCTACTGTAGCCAATCCCATCGGAAAAAGACTGGAAAATACTTTAGCTGTAATATATACTCCCGGTATTCTTACAAGAAGAATCGCTATAATGTTATGGATAAAGGAAATTTCTGAATGTCCACAGGCACAAAAGTAACCACTGAAACTGAAATGGACACCCGCAAATATACAGTCAAATATATAGCCCCTGATATACTGGGAACCAAGTAATATTACTCTTGCATTTTCTGTAAACAAGCCAACAACCGGTTCTGAAATAAACTGTATGATAATTGATATCATTACACCAAATCCTACAGTAATTATCACTGCATAATAAAGTATCCTCTGTGCTCTTTCCCTCTTGCCAGCACCGATATTCTGCGCTCCAAGTGCAGATACAGTAGAAAGCATAGAAGATGGTACCAGAAAGAGGAAACTGATAATTTTTTCTACAATTCCTACCGCCGCAGCAGTATCGAGTCCCCGCCTGTTTGCAATAATAGTGATAATTATAAAAGCAATCTGGATAAATCCATCCTGCAGCGCGACAGGAATACCAATTTTTAATAATCGTTTTATTGTTTTCCTGTCTATCTTAAAATCATTTTTGGAAAGAGAAATTCCTGTCTTTTTTTTCATAATAACGACAAGAGCAATCAGTACACTGATTGTCTGTGAGCAAGTCGTTCCTAATGCTGCTCCCGCTGCCCCCATATGCAGTCCGCCAATAAAAAGATAATCTAAAATAATATTTATAGCACAGGCTGCTGCAATAAAGTACATCGGGCTTTTAGAATCTCCTATTCCTCTAAAAATAGAACTGATAATATTATAGGCAGTAATAAAAGGAATTCCCAGAAAACAGATGGTAAGATAAATAACTGTTTCAGGAACTGCTTCCTGCGGTGTTGACATCATGCCGACAATGGGTTTGATAAAAAATAAAAGACCTGCTGCTCCTGCAATTGCCAGCATCATAAAAAGGGTGACTGTATTCCCGATATCTTTGGCTGCTTTTTTCTTATTGCCTGCCCCAATCGCCTGTCCGATATTAACCGTTGCTCCCATAGCAAGACCAACGATCATTACCGTAATCATATGCATTACCTGGCTGCCGATAGATACTGCCGTTATACTCGAAATATCTTCAAACTGTCCGATAATAAACAAGTCGGCCATACCGTAAAGCGTCTGTAAAAAATAGGATAATAAATAGGGCAGAGAAAAATATAAAATACTCTTCAAAACACTGCCCGTCGTTAAATTCTTCTCCATTGTAAATTTTCTCCCTCTTATTCTTCTCTTATTCTTTTTCCTGCGGAATCAAATTTACATCAAGCTGTTCAAATGGAATAGCAATATTGTTATTGTCAAATTCTTCTTTAATTTCTTCCAATACTCTCCAACGTGATTCCCAATAATCCTCTGTTTTTACCCAGTAACGAATCCCTATATCTATAGAACTTGCCTGAAATTCATTTACGTAAATTTTAACTGGCTCATCTGTAATTCTTGCCGGTTCTTTTTCTATTAAAGCATTTAATACTTTTCTGACTTTTTTGATATCTTCACTATATTCAATACCGACATTCAGATCAACACGTCGTTTTTCCTGATAAGTTACATTCGTAATACTCGCATTTGATAAATTTCCATTTGGTATCATGATTGCTTTATTGTCTACACTTAAAAGCTTTGTATACATAATTCCAATTGCCTGTACAGTTCCTTCTTTCCCAGAGTTTCCCTCAATAATATAATCCCCAACCTGAAATGGTTTTAATAATAACAAAATAACACCACCGGCAATATTCGACAGTGAACCCTGTAAAGAAAGACCAAGAGCAAGACCGGCAGAACCAAGTAATGCCACAATAGATGAGGCTGCTACGCCAATCTTTGTTACCGCCATAAAAATAACAAGTACCTTACCGCCAATCTTAATAAAAGAAAGCAGGAAGGTCTGCAGCGTTGTGTCCATAATCGAACGCTCAAAAATCTTATGTGCCATTTTTACCACATAAGATACGATTTTAAAACCGATAAATAAAATCAGCAGTGCCCCGATAATGTCACCACAAAAATCTGCCAGTTTCACTCCTGTTTTACCAAGGTATTCATAGATAAGTGAGTGAGCAAAAGACTTCAATGAAGTTGCTTCTAACAACATAAAAAACCTCCTAAAAAAAGAAAAATGATATATCCCAGATATCGCTTTAGAGCGTGTTTAAAATACGGGAAAGCATCTTAAACATAGCGGCTGTAAAGCAGATGGGATATATCATTTTTTTATCTCAGTCGAGAAGACTCCCACCTCTTTCAGGTGGTGAGTGACGGCTCGACTTGAATTTTCGTCTATATCAAATCTACAAATCCGAATTTATTTTGCTGTGATATATCCCTGTGCTGTTAATAATTCTGCACAAAGTACAGCTCCGCCGGCTGCGCCACGTACTGTATTATGAGATAATCCTACAAATTTATAATCAAACATTGTATCTTCTCTTAAACGTCCCATGGAAATTCCCATTCCATTTTCAAAATCAATGTCTAATTTAACCTGTGGGCGATTATCTTCTTCCATGTAACGAATAAACTGTTTTGGTGCACTTGGAAGTTCCAGCTCCTGTGGAAGTCCCTTAAAGTTTTCCCAACGATCAATGATTTCTTCTTTTGTTGGTTTCTTTTCAAAGTTCACGAATACAGCAGCAGTATGTCCATCAAGTACAGGTACACGAATGCACTGTGTTGTAATTAATGGAGCGGCTGCCTTTTCAATCTTACCATCTACAACTTTACCAAATAATCTTAATGGTTCCTGCTCGGATTTTTCTTCTTCTCCTCCGATAAATGGGATAATATTCTCTACCATTTCCGGCCAGTCTTTAAATGTCTTTCCTGCTCCGGAAATTGCCTGATATGTTGTTGCAACTACTTCTTTAGGGCCAAACTCTTTTAAGGCAAAAAGCGCAGGCGCATAGCTCTGAATAGAACAGTTCGGTTTTACTGCTACAAATCCTCTCTTTGTTCCAAGACGCTTTTTCTGCGCTTCGATTACTTCAAAATGTTCTGGATTGATTTCTGGTACAACCATCGGTACATCCGGTGTCCATCTGTGTGCACTGTTGTTAGAAACAACTGGTGTTTCTGTCTTTGCATATGCATCTTCAATCGCACGAATCTCTTCTTTGCTCATATCTACAGCACTGAATACGAAATCTACTTCAGAAGCCACTTTTTCTACTTCGTTTACATTCATTACTACAATGTTCTTTACTGCTTCCGGCATTGCTTTGTGCATTTTCCATCTTCCGCCTACTGCTTCTTCATATGTTTTACCTGCAGAACGTGGACTTGCTGCAATTGCTACTACTTCAAACCATGGGTGATTCTCTAAAAGAGAGATAAATCTCTGTCCTACCATTCCTGTACCGCCAAGGATACCTACTTTTAATTTCTGATCCATTTTCCTATGTCACCTTTCTATAAATTATCTATGTTTATTTACCTGCTATTTATTTAATAACTCTTACTTTGAGCACGCCTTCGATATCTGTGATATGCTGTACAGATTCTTCTGTAATCTGAGAATCCACATCAAAAATTGCGTATGCATAATCACCTTTTGTCTTATTACTCATTTCTGTAATATTAATGTTATCTTTTGCAAATGCCCCTGTAAAACGAGTCAGCATGTTTGGAATATTTCTATGCAAAATAGAAATACGTCCCTGTGTCTGGCATACACCAAGCTGTGTATTTGGATAGTTTACAGAGTTTGTGATATTACCATTTTCCAGATAATCCATAAGCTGTTCTACTGCCATCTCTGCACAGTTATCTTCAGATTCTTCTGTTGAAGCTCCAAGATGAGGGAAGGCAATCACTCCATCTACCCCAGCCACCTTTGGTGTAGGGAAGTCTGTTACATAATGTGCCAGCTTGCCATTCTCTAATGCAGCTACTAAAGCATCTTCATCGACAAGACCATTACGTGCAAAGTTTAAGATAACCGCATCTTTTTTCATCTTTGCAATGCCTTCTGCACTAATCATGTTCTTTGTACTGTCTAACAGTGGAACATGGATTGTGATAAAATCACAGTTTTCAAAAATCTCATCGATAGAAGATACATGATGTACCGCTCTTGATAAATTCCATGCAGACTTTACAGATAAAAATGGATCATATCCATAAACTTCCATATTTAAGTTGTGTGCTGCATTCGCTACGAGAACACCGATTGCTCCAAGACCGATAACACCAATCTTTTTATTCTGAATTTCTCTTCCGGCAAATGCTTTTTTTGCTTTTTCCATTGCCTTTGTGATATTTGGGTCTTCTTTATTCTCTTCCACCCATTTGTTACCACCGATCAAATCACGTGATGCCAATAACATTCCTGCGATAACCATTTCTTTTACTCCGTTTGCATTCGCTCCCGGTGTGTTAAATACAACAATTCCTTTATCAGAATAATCTGCGATAGGAATATTATTTACTCCTGCACCTGCTCTTGCAACAGCTAAAAGATTCGGCACGTCCTGCATATCATGCATAGCAGCACTTCTTACTAATACGGCATCGGCCTCCTGTAATTCTTCTACCTGTTTATATTCTTCTGTAAAAAGAGAAGTTCCGCATGCAGAAATCGGATTTAAGCATTTATACTGAAACATTATATATCTTCCTTTCTTATTTTTAATTTATTTTAATTCACTCTTTTTCTTTTCTAAATCTTCTTCATTGAAAGCATCGCTGATCGAACCGCCTGGTGCTACCATTGGCCATACTTTATCATCGCTGTCAATGATACAGTCAAGTACATACGGTTCATTAGAAGCAACTGCTTCTTTGAAAGCAGTCTCAAATTCTTCGATCGTCTCTACGCGCTTTGCCTTTGCTCCCATTGCTTCCGCAACCTTTACAAAATCTACTTTATCATAAAGAGTTGTAGAAGAATAGCGCTGTTCATAAAAAAGATTCTGCCACTGGCGAACCATACCGAGTACATGGTTATTAACGACTACTTCTATTACCGGAATCTCAGAACGGGTTGCTGTTGCAATCTCATTCATATTCATACGGAAGCAGCCATCTCCAGCAATATTTACAACTACTTTATCCGGGCATCCGCATTTTGCGCCGATCGCAGCACCGAGTCCATATCCCATCGTTCCAAGCCCGCCGGAAGTAAGGAACTGACGAGGAGATTTATATTTATAATACTGTGCCGCCCACATCTGATGCTGTCCAACCTCTGTTGTAATGATTGCATCTCCTTTTGTAAGCTCATAAATCTTCTCAATAAGTCCCGGACCGGAAAGACGTTCCTGATGATAAGTCATCGGATATTTTGCTTTCATATCCTGAATCTCTTTCATCCATTCTTCATGATGCTGCTGATTAATTCTTCTATTTAAAATAGAAAGTACTGCTTTTACATCGCCGATGATCGCGGTATCAATTAAAATATTTTTATTCACTTCTGCCGGATCAATATCAATCTGGATAATCTTTGCATGACTGGCAAATGTTTTGGCATTACCATAGACGCGGTCACTAAAACGTGTACCAATCGCAATCAATACGTCTGCTTTTGATACTCCAATATTTGATGTCTTTGTTCCATGCATACCAAGCATTCCTGTATACGCTGGATCTTCTCCCGGAAAAGTACCCTTTCCCATAAGCGTATCACAAACCGGTGCATCAATCTTTCTGACAAACTCCCGAACCTGCTCGCTGGCATCGGATAAAATACATCCACCACCAAGAAGAACATATGGCTGTTTTGCTGCCTCAATCATCTCGATTGCTTCTTTTACACTCTTTTCTTTGATTGTCTCACAAACTGGATGAATCACTGGTGGAGTCATTGATTCAAAGTAAGTTTTTGCTGCTGTGACATCTTTTGTGATATCGACTAAAACCGGACCTTTTCTTCCGGATTGTGCGATCTGGAAAGCCTCACGAATCGTATCCGCAAGCTTTTCAACATCCTTTACAATATAATTATGCTTTGTAACAGGCATTGTCACTCCTTTGATATCAATCTCCTGAAAAGAGTCCTTTCCAAGAAGACTGACACCAACATTCGCTGTAATCGCCACAACCGGAATAGAATCCATGTAAGCAGTTGCCAGTCCGGTCACAAGATTTGTTGCCCCCGGACCGGATGTAGCCATACATACTCCTACTTTTCCTGTTGCTCTGGCATAACCGTCTGCTGCATGAGAAGCTCCCTGCTCATGAGAAGTAAGAACGTGATGGATTTTATCACTTTGTTTATATAATTCATCGTAAATATTTAAAATAGCACCACCCGGATAACCGAAAACGGTGTCCACCCCCTGCTCCTTTAAACATTCTAATACGATTTCTGAACCATTAAGAACCTGCTTCATTATAAATTACCCTTTCCAATTATTTTAACTGGTCAACATCCAAAACTGCTCCTCTGTTTCCGGAAGTAACAAGTGCGGCATAACGACGAAGATAACCATCTGTAATCTTTGGTTCTCTTGGCTGCCATTTTTCTTTTCTCTTTGCTAATTCCTCATCTGTAACATCTACATTCAAGCTGTTATTCGGAATATCGATCTTAATGATATCTCCTTCTTCAATTAATGCGATTGGTCCACCAACGGCTGCTTCCGGAGATACATGTCCGATGGAAGCTCCTCTGGATGCACCGGAGAAACGTCCGTCTGTAATTAAAGCAACAGAATCACCAAGTCCCATTCCTGCGATTGCAGAAGTAGGATTTAACATCTCTCTCATTCCAGGACCGCCCTTTGGTCCTTCATAGCGAATAACAACAACATCTCCAGGAACAATATCTCCACCTTTAATTGCTTTAATCGCATCTTCCTCGCAGTCAAATACTCTTGCCGGTCCTTCATGTACCATCATTTCAGGAACAACAGCAGACTGTTTTACTATACCGGTATCCGGTGCGATATTTCCTTTCAGAACAGCAATTCCACCCTGTGCCATATATGGGTTGTCAATCGGACGGATAACTTCTGGATTTAAGTTACGCACATCTTTGATATTCTCTCCTACTGTCTTTCCTGTTACTGTAATCTGATCTTCGTAAAGAAGACCTTTTTTACTAAGTTCATTCATGACAGCATATACACCACCGGCTTCATTTAAGTCTTCCATATAAGTAGGACCTGCCGGTGCAAGATGACAAAGGTTTGGTGTCTTTGCACTGATCTCATTAGCAATATCCATGTTCAGTTCTACACCTGCCTCATGTGCGATTGCCGGAAGATGAAGCATTGTATTGGTAGAACATCCAAGAGCCATATCTACAGTCAAGCAATTTAAGAATGCTTTCTTTGTCATGATATCACTTGGACGTACATTATTCTTTAATAATTCCATAACCTTCATACCGGCATGTTTTGCAAGGCGGATTCTCTCAGAATATACTGCCGGAATCGTACCGTTACCCTGAAGTCCCATACCAAGAACCTCTGTCATACAGTTCATGGAGTTCGCAGTATACATACCGGAGCAGGAACCGCAGGTAGGACATACTTTATTAACATACTCTTCTACTTTTTCTGCTGTCATTTTTCCGGCTTCATATGCGCCTACCGCCTCAAACATAGAAGAAAGACTTCTCTTTCTTCCATCAACATGTCCGGCTAACATCGGACCGCCGCTTACAAAAACAGTTGGCACATTAATACGTGCGGCTGCCATTAACAGGCCCGGTACGTTTTTATCACAGTTAGGAATCATAACTAATGCATCAAACTGATGTGCCTTTGCCATACATTCTGTAGAATCTGCGATTAATTCTCTTGTTACTAAGGAATACTTCATTCCTGTATGACCCATTGCAATACCGTCACAGACAGCAATTGCCGGAAATACGACCGGTGTACCACCAGCCATAGCAACGCCCATCTTTACTGCCTGCGTAATCTTGTCAAGATTCATATGCCCTGGAACAATCTCGTTATAAGAACTAACGATACCTACCAAAGGTCTTTCCATTTCTTCTTTTGTATATCCTAATGCATTAAACAGGGAACGATGTGGTGCCTGCTGCATTCCTTTTTTTACATGATCACTATTCATAATTAACCTCCAAGTTTTTTAAATGCGTTCTGCGATAAGAGTTCCCATTTCTTTACATCCAACCTTTGTCATTCCCTCAGACATGATATCAACGGTACGGTATCCATCCTTTAATACCTGTTTTACCGCATGATCTACAGCATCTGCTGCCTCATCCATATTGAAGGAATAACGAAGAAGCATGGAAGCAGAAAGAATGGTTGCGATTGGATTAGCAATGTTCTGTCCTGCGATATCCGGTGCAGAGCCATGACTTGGTTCATATAATCCAAAGCTTCCTTCTTTTAAACTAGCAGAAGATAACATTCCGATAGAACCGGTTACCATACTCGCCTCATCCGATAAAATATCTCCAAACATATTCTCTGTAAGAATAACATCAAACTGCTTTGGATCTCTTACTAACTGCATAGCACAGTTATCAACTAACATATGCTCTAACTCTACTTCCGGATAGTCCTGAGCCACCTCATTAACAACTTTTCTCCATAAACGGGAAGAATCCAATACGTTCGCTTTATCTACGCTTGTTACTTTCTTTCTTCTCTTCATAGCGATATCAAAACCGCGGACAGCAATACGGCGAATCTCTTCTTCACTGTATGTAAGTGTATCTACAGCCTTTGTCACACCATCTTCTTCAAACGTCTTTCTTTCTCCAAAGTAAAGACCACCTGTAAGTTCTCTCATAACAACGAGATCAAATCCATCTCCGATAATATCTTCTCTTAACGGACAGGCATCTTTTAATTCCTCATAAAGATAGGCCGGTCTCATATTGGCAAATAATCCAAGTCCTTTACGGATTGCAAGGAGTCCTGCTTCGGGTCTTAAATTCGCTGGAAGCTTATACCATGGAGAAGTTGTTGTGTTGCCACCGATGGACCCCATCAGCACAGCATCACAGCTTTTTGCTGTTTCTAAAGCTTCTTCTGTAAGAGGCTTTCCCGTTGCATCAATAGATGCACCACCAAGAAGAATATCTGTATAATCGAACTTCTCATTATATTTCTCTGCTACTTTATCGAGCACCTTAAGTGCTTCTGCCACGATTTCCGGACCAATTCCGTCTCCTCGGATTACACCTACTTTATAACTCATCGTTTCATCCCTTTCCTTTTTCTTCTATCTTTATACCCTTTATGAATTAAGGCACATCATTTCCTGCAAATTAATAATTCAAATACTTATGGGTATAGATACTCACGTTTCTTTATCATATCTCATTTTTCTATTATAATCAATCTTTTTTCCAGACATTCCTGTACTTTATTGCAAAATTCTCTCCATGCCTGCTCATGTTTTACATAATATTTAGGACACATTTTTCCTGTAACGTCATAATGGCGAATCACATTTTGGGAAGATAATCCATACATCTTGCAAATCCATGCTGTCAGACGCACGACAGAATCATAAGTTTTCTCATTAAACTTTCCATCCTTTCCCGGATGACAGCACTCAATAGAAATCGTATCTTTATTTCTGTTATTCGATGCATAAGAAATCTCATTTTGTGGAATACACTGAATAATCTCTCCATCTAAGCCGACAATATAATGGCTGCTTGCCTTCGTAGTATGTGTATTTTGGAGATTATTAAAATAATCCCGATTCTCCTTTGCCGTACTACCTGGATTCGCAACATAATGAATCACTACACCTTTTACTTTTTTAAGGGCGACTCCGCTTCTGCTATATGGGTTCTTATCTAAAAAGTCTTCTGTGATTTCCGGTCTCCCACAAGGTCCATCCTCTGCGGGAAGTACTCGATTCCCAGACGATTCTCCTTTTTCCTGCTCCTGTGATGTTCCTGCTACTTTCGCCGGCATCCAAAGTAGGCTATTATGTAAAACAGAAATAAATAATGCCAAAAGAAAAACCGTAATAATCAGCTGCTTTTTATTTGACGTCTTTCTAGTTGATATCTTTCTATTTGATGTCTTTTTCTTTCCTCTGCGTTTTTTCCCAGACTTTTTCCTTTTCCTCACTTTATTATTCTTCCAGACCTGTTTCCGATCTCTGGAAAAAAACATCTGATCACCTCTTTCTAAAGTAAAAATCAAACTTTCCTATAAAGTAAAAAAACTGCGCAGATGAAGATTCCCCCATCTGCGCAGCCCTTTGCGTTCTTATTATTCTACACTATAGTTTGGTGCCTCTTTTGTGATATGAATATCATGAGGATGACTTTCTTTTAAGGAAGCTGCTGTAATCTTTACAAACTGTCCCTTTTCTTTTAATTCCTGAATCGTCTTTGCTCCGCAATATCCCATACCGGAACGTAATCCTCCAACAAGCTGGAAGATGGTATCTTCCACTTTACCTTTATAAGCTACACGACCTTCTACACCTTCCGGTACTAACTTCTTCGCATTAGCCTGGAAGTAACGGTCTTTACTTCCGTTCTCCATAGCTGCCAGTGAGCCCATTCCACGATATACTTTATATTTTCTTCCCTGATATAATTCAAACTCTCCCGGACTCTCATCACATCCTGCAAGAAGTCCACCAAGCATAACAACGTTCGCTCCTGCTGCAATCGCCTTTGTAACATCACCAGAGAACTTAATTCCACCATCTGCAATAATTGGAATATTATACTTATCTGCCATCTCATAGCAATCCATAACAGCAGTAACCTGAGGAACACCGATACCAGCAACAACACGTGTTGTACAGATAGAACCAGGTCCGATTCCTACCTTAACAGCATCAACACCACATTCGATCATGGCCTTTGTTCCCTCTGCTGTTGCGATGTTACCTGCAATAACCTGTAAGTCAGGATACTTCTCTTTTACTAAAGCAAATGTCTTTAATACGTTAGCTGAATGTCCATGCGCTGTATCAATAACGATAACATCTACATGAGACTTCACAAGCTCATCTACACGATTTAAGATATCTGGTGTACATCCTACTGCCGCACCACAAAGAAGACGTCCGTTGCTGTCTTTAGCGGAATATGGATAACGAATCTGCTTCTCAATATCCTTAATCGTGATCAAGCCTTTTAAGTTAAAGTTATCATCTACAATAGGTAACTTCTCTTTTCTTGCTTTACCGAGAATCTGTTTTGCTTCTTCTAATGTAATTCCTTCTTTTGCGGTAACTAAACCTTCGGAAGTCATAGACTCTTTAATCTTCTTATTAAAGTTTGTCTCAAACTTTAAGTCACGATTTGTAATAATTCCGACTAACTTGCCGTTCTCTGTAATCGGAACACCTGAGATACGGAACTTCGCCATCAGGTCTTCTGCCTGCTGTAAAGTATGTTCCGGGGATAGATAGAAAGGATCTGTAATAACACCGTTCTCTGAACGCTTTACCTTATCTACTTCTTCTGCCTGGGCTTCAATGGACATATTCTTATGAATAATACCAATTCCTCCCTGACGTGCCATAGCAATTGCCATCTGATGCTCTGTAACTGTATCCATGCTGGCACTCATAAATGGAATGTTTAACTTAATCTTGTTTGTAAGCTTTGTCTCCAGATTAACTTCATTCGGAATAACTTCTGAATATCCTGGAACTAATAATACATCATCAAATGTAATCGCTTCTTTAATGATTTTTCCCATTGTTTTCTTCCTTTCCATCCTTGAATAATTGATTAAAAAATATAGCTAATATTAGTAAATTATGTTAGCAAATAAATCCACTTTTGTCAACGTGGCAAATAAAACAGTTTTTTATAAAATTCCGGCTTAAATGTTATACAATTTCACGTATTGCAAAAAATAGACGAAAAATCCTACTTATAAAATTGAATGGATAAACAGAACGAATATCTATATCCTGTAAATTTCTTTTATAAGCAAAACCGCCCCTGGCAGAAGAAAATCTGCCGGGGCGGTAATCTGTTAGCTATACTTTCAGATTATACTAATTATTTTATAATCTTTACGCTTGATTTCTGTCCTTTTTTCTTTAAAAGTCTCTTATAAGCTTTCATTTTCTTAGCAGGCACTTTAATCTTTGCCTTCGCATGGATACCCTTAAATGCGCTTCTTCCAACTTTCTTCAGAGAAACGGACTTAATTGTAATACTTCTCAGATTTTTAGCTTTCTCAAATGCACGTTTGCCGATTACCTGAACATTCTTATCAATTACAACTTTCTTGAGTTTCTTATCACCCTTGAACGCTTTATTTGCAATCGATGTTACTTTAAAGGTATAATTTCCACTCTTAATAGTTGCTGGAATAACAAATTTTGCTTTCTTGCTATTTCGTTTAACAAGCATTACCGCACCACCTGTTGCGTTAACTTCTCTTACCTTATAGATAGCTTTTTTGTACTTGATTAACATTCCAACAGAAGGAACCCCTGTTTCTGGTTTATTCGCAGATGGTTTTTCTGGATTCTTATTTGTATCTGGTGCCGGTTTTGTCACTTTTACAAGATTGCCTCTTGCTGTCTGTAATTTTTCAAGTGCCGCATTTACTTCATCTTTTGTCACTATTTCTTTTGCGATGACTGCTTTTACTTCCTTCAATGCTTTTTCATATTCCGCATAGGAACTATCCGTATAATCATCCTTTTTCAAAGCTTCTGCCTGCTTGATCTCGCCCTCTACCTTTTCCATAAATGCTTTATCTGCAATCTGATCCTTTGCAATCAACTTGATTTTATAGGTATTGGTTGTCTTGCTATCTTCAGAAGTAACGATTATCTTTACAACATTTTCTTTATTAAATGGTACTACCATTACTGATGCATTATCTTTTGCAGTTGCATCCACAACAGCTTGGTCTACTTTGTCTACAACTACAGTATACTCGTATTTATCGGCTGCAAAACCTTCCACTGCTGTTCCATCCACTTTCAGCCCTTCTAACTCTGCTGTCTTGTTTGAAGTATACCCCTTTGCACTTGTCAAGATTTCTAACTCAGTCAGACCAACATATCCTGTTCCTACCTGTTTCATGGTAAATCTCAATGCTTTTGCTTTCTGAACCTCATTAAATACCAGTTCACTCTTCTGATTTACCTGATAATCATCATGTGTAAATTCAACTTCTTTAAAATTCTCTCCATCTTTAGATACTGCAATAGTTACGCTTTCTGGTGCACCTACATTCGCATCACCAAAGAACCATGCATTGATACTTGCCAACTCATAGACCTCATCCCAGGTAAATGTGATAGTTGGCGAAGAGTTTAATAAATGGTCATTCCAGTTTGTCCAACGCATATTTGGCTTATTCAACACATTATTAACACCATCTACAATAGAAAGCAGATTATCTGCCGGTTCGCCACAGCTTTCTTTTAAAGTTTTATATTTTGGAGCTATATTGACCGCTTCTTTTACTTCACCTTCTGCCACACGTATCGTTGCAGTTGCTGTCATTTCTTTACCTTCTACGTCAACTTTACCTTTTACCTTTACGATATCTCCAACATTTTCCAAATCAGACTCTTTAATGCTATCCCATGTAACCGGATATGCACCGTAAGATGTACCATCTGGGAGAATTCCTGCTAATGTTGAAGGTAAGGTTGGAACAAGTCCTTTTACAGTTGCTCTTGTATAGTTCTGTACCGCTACGATAATCGGTTTTACATGAAGGTTTGCAGATACAGCTACTTCTTCTTTACCAAACTTCATTGTTCCATCCAGAACGTACTCACCAGGATGATTGTACATATCTTCTGTCAGTTTCCAAGCAATCGTACCTTCCTGCTTAGATCCATCGCTCATAGTACCTGTTACGGTTGTCTCTAATTTAGGCTTTGTACCCATCATAACAGTGTACTCTGGTTTTATCGTATAGTCTTTCAGGAATACTTCACCATTCTTTTCACCTACAGTATTTACAAATACAGTCTCTCCAGTAAGACCTGCAGATTCTGCCTTCAATGCAAACCCACCTGCATCCTTTGTACTGCGTACAATCACAAGTGCTTTTCCGCTAAATGCTTTAATCTTAGCTGTCTTACTGCTTGTTAATACAGATTTCTGCTGGAATTTATTAACGGTAGATGGATTTCCATTATCTACACCAACAATTGTTCCATTACCTGTTAAAGTAAAACGAATACTATTGTCTGCAGAACTTACAAAACGTCCATCTTTGTCATTTACATCTACTGCTATATAACTCAGACTGCTTCCATCTGCTGTAATTTCACTCTTCTCTGCTTTAACTGATAACTTACTTCCAGCATCACTGTTTGTTGTCACGCTCTGTGATCCCAGCGTATCTGTAATTTCTTTGCCATCTTCATCATATGCTTTCGCACTAAGTGTACCCTCCGCATATTTTACCTTAAACTGAATTGCCTGAGCTTTCCACTCCGGACTCTCGTTGACTGCAACACACTGTTCTTCATCATTAGATTCATTACTGTATGTAGCCCATTCATGACCGGCAGCCGTCTTGATTGGATTTCTTGTGGAAGTACCGATCAGTTTTCCATTCAGATACAGCTCTACTTTTGCTGCATTGGAGTAAACATAAACTGGTACGTTACCTCCTGAAATACTGAGATCTTTTTTATTCCAACTCTGTGGTACGATATGAAGTGTCTGTTTATCTTCTCTCCACTGGCTAGTATAGAAATAGAAGGAATCCTTCTCAAATCCTGCCGTATCGATTACTCCAAAGTAAGAGGAGTTTGGTACAGCCAATTTGTCACCACTAACACTTCCTTTACCTGTTCCGTTCCAAGGTGTTGGCTCACCAATATAGTCAAATCCTGTCCAGATAAATTCACCGGATACAAAGTCATCTTTAATCGTATACCACCAGGATTCACGTGCTGTATTTCCCCAGCTTACCGCATTAGTATCGTACGCTGTACACTGATAATCACCAGACTTACCATACTGTGACAATGTTGTGTAGATACCTCGGCTGTTACTTGGTGAAGCAGTCTCCGTAGCAATAATTTTCCAATCTGGATGAGCACTATGAATACCACTCATAGCTGCCATAGAATAGTTTGCTCCCGCTAATCCTTCTCCCTTATTTGCCAGAACCGCAGTAACTTTATTACGGAAATCCCCGTATGTGTTATATCGTAACCCGTATGGATTATTATCACCAACTGTGATTGGTCTTGTCTTATCAATCGCCTCGATGTAACTCTTCATATTTTTTGCATACTGTTCATACTTGCTAGGATCAGTAACACCAAAGTTCAGCTCATTTCCGATATCCCAAATTACAACAGACGGATCATTCTTATCACGTTCAATGTTGGATTCCAGTACAAATTTATACCAGGTATCGCCTGCAGTCGCACCGAGTAATTTATTATCCTCACTAATCGTCTTGTTATAGTGTGTGCTAAAGTCCTGACTGTTTCCGTTCTTTGGGAATGCCCATCCGTCAAACGTCTCATCCATTACCATCATACCTAATTCGTTACATGCTTTAAGAAGTACGGAAGAAGGTGTGTTATGAGCAGTACGAATCGCATTACAACCCATCTCTTTCAGTTTACTTACCTGACGGTATACAGCATCATGTTCGGATGCTGATCCAAGTGCACCCTGATCATGATGCATACATACACCTTTCAATTTTACATTCTTTCCATTCAAGCTAAATCCAGTATTGGAATTAAAGTCAATATAACGGAAACCAAATGTTTCTTTATTAATGTCTTTTACTTCATCGCCAACCAAAACTTCCGTTTGTACATAGTAGAGATTTGGTTTCTCTGTACTCCAGAGTGCAGGGTTGTTTACTTTCAAATTCTGTTCTTTTTCTTCTGTGCCATTCTCTGTCAATGTCACATCCGTTGTGCTTGCCTCAGAAACTGCCTTACCTTCTGCATCTAAAACTGTTGTACGAATCTTCGCTGCTACTTGTGCATCGCCATCATTCTGTACTTTTGTTTGAACTTTTACTGTAACATTTCCGCCTTTCTCTGTTGCCAGTTCTGGTGTTGTTACATAAACACCATTTCTGGAAACATGTACAGCATCCGTAACAATCAGTTCTACATCACGATAAATACCAGATCCAGAATACCAGCGACTAGATGGTGTCTGATGCACCACTTTTACACTAATCACATTTTCTGTTTTACCATCACAGATAAGATGCTTTGAAATATCAAAAGCAAAGTCATTATATCCATAGTGATTTTCCCCAACTTTTGTACCATTCACATATACATAAGTGTGGTTATAGGATCCGTCAAAATTCAGAACAATGCTCTTTCCTTCATAATCAGATGGTAAAGTAAAGTTCTTGCGATACCATCCTGTACCTCCTGGCATAAATCCGGACTCTGCTTCGTTTGAATTAGAAGGCTCCTATGTAATACTGAAATCATGAGGAAGCTTTAGATTTCCCCATTTGGCTAAATCAGAATCGTCAAAATCCTTTTTCTCTGCATTCTCTACATCTCCATAGTGGAACTTCCAACCTTCGTTGAAATTGATTTCCCTACTTTCAGATGCCTCTGCTTCTGTTTTTGTCAATACAGAACGCACCACCGCATCATCAACCTGCGATGCATTAACCGGGATACTGATACCCGACATGACCATGGTAGCTGCCATCAATACAGAAAACAACTGCTTACTACTTTTTCTTCTCATCCTTCTCCTCCAATTTAATGTTTAAAATTAACAATGTCTCTCTTTCAAAGCCTCCTCACATTGTTCAATAATACAAAGAAATCACTTTGTATCGTCCGAGACACTAAGCACTATCATACAATATAATCCATCAAACGTCAAGTTTTTCAGTTTAAAATAACCATATTATTTTTTCAACTTTTCATATTGTTATTTTCTAACATATTTTTTCTAAAATAGACGAAAAATCTGACTTTTTAAATTTAAAAAAATAGACGAACCACCAAATCCTGTAATATATAAAAATGCTTCGTTTCACTGCATCCAAACTGCTCAACCGCAGCTTGGCCTTGCTCAAAGGCGCATTTTTTATATATTACAGGATTCGGTGGTTCTGTTTATTCTCAAACCTGCAAAATAAGGCTTCTCGTTCTTTTTTTATTATTTGGTTTTACGAATAGAAATCGTTTGCAGATATTTTGCCCTCTTAATATCCGCTTCTATTTCTTCCTTCATTTCTTCGTATGTTCCTTCTTCTTTTGCTTCAGAAATCATTTCTTCAATTTCTTCGTCCGTCATGCTAAACGAATATGCCAGGCCAATTCTTTTTGCCTCATATGTTCCCAATTCATCTTCGGCAGGACTTTGATTCAATCTTACAATCAATTCTATAACAACATCTTTCATCTCAGAAAAAATATTAGTACCATTTAACATCACAACATGACTATGTTCTTCATCGTTTCTAATTTCTATTTCATCGATACAATTATTCGAATCTACATGTACTAAAAGTGATGACTCGTAAAAATAGTAATTATCTTCGTACTTATCAACTTCACCCACAGCTTTCACAACAGACGAAATACTATTTCCAAACATAATCTCTATACCATCACATTGAATACCCTTACCCACTTCAATCTGTACTTCCATTTTTTAAATATCTCCCGTTCAATATATTTTTATAGACATAATATTCCATCTTGTTTGCAAAAGCAAGCTCACATCATTTTCTTCTGAAAAATCCCCCAATCCATCAGATAAACAATACATAAAATTTTTTATTGAGAAGTTTAGGGTTTTTCCGCTAATTTATAGTTTTTAAAACGAACAGAACCTCCGGAATTTATAGTATGTAAAAATGCGCCTTAGAGCAAGCTCTTAATGCAGATGAGCATTAAGAGTGCAGTGATACGAAGCATTTTACATACTATAAATTCCGGAGGTTCGTCCGTCTTATTCAAACTGATAAATCAGAATTATTTACTTGACAGTTTCTCATCAATTGCAGCGGCAGCTTTCTTTCCAGCTCCCATAGCAAGGATTACTGTAGCAGCTCCTGTTACAGTGTCTCCACCAGCGTAAACGTTCTCTTTGGAAGATTCCATAGTCTCTTCGTTTACGATGATTCCACCCCACTTCTGGCACTCAAGACCTGGTGTTGTGTGGCGGATTAATGGGTTAGGGCTCTGGCCAATCGCAATGATTACTGTCTCAACATCAAGGATGTAGTTAGAGCCTTCAACCGGTACAGGGCGTCTTCTTCCAGATGCATCTGGCTCGCCGAGTTCCTGTTTGATGATCTCCATTCCTTTTACCCAGCCGTTGTCATCGCCAACGATCGCAGCAGGGTTATTTAAGAACTTAAAGATGATTCCTTCTTCTTTTGCGTGATGAAGCTCTTCTAAACGGGCAGGAGCTTCTTCTTCGCTACGACGGTATACGATATAAACTTCTTCTGCACCAAGACGTTTTGCTGTTCTTGCTGCATCCATAGCTACGTTACCGGCACCTACTACGGCAACTCTCTTTCCAACCTTTACTGGTGTTGGAACTTCTGGGAACTTGTAACCTTTCATAAGGTTTACACGAGTGAGAAACTCATTGGCGGAATATACTCCAAGTAAGTTCTCTCCCGGAATATTTAAGAATCTTGGCAGACCTGCACCGCTTCCTACGAATACTGCTTCGTAGCCGTCTTCCATCAGTTCATCGATTGTCACAGAACGTCCAACGATTACGTTTGTCTCGATATCTACACCAAGATCTTCTACGCTCTTGATTTCTCTTGCAACTAAGGCTTTAGGCAGACGGAATTCAGGAATACCATAGCTTAAAACACCACCGGCTTTATGTAAAGCTTCAAATACTGTTACATCGTAACCTTTCTTAATCAGCTCGCCTGCACAGGTGATTCCGGATGGACCAGAACCTACTACAGCGACCTTCTTACCGTTCTTTTTAATCTCTGCCTTTACTGGTGCAGCATGTTCCATATGATAATCTGCAACGAAACGCTCCATACGTCCGATGGCTACCGGCTGTCCCTTGATACCACGCACACATTTACCTTCACACTGGTTCTCCTGTGGGCATACACGTCCACAGATTGCAGGAAGTGCGTTTTCACTTGTGATGATCTCATAAGCAGCTTCAAAGTCTCCTTCTGCTACTTTCTCGATAAATCCTGGAATTGGTACATTTACCGGACATCCGCCTACACAAGGTTTATTCTTACAATTTAAACATCTTGTTGCTTCTTCCATCGCCATCTCAGCAGTATAACCAAGAGCAACCTCATCAAAGTTTTTATTTCTTACGTCTGGTGCCTGTTCCGGCATTGGAACCTTTGTCAGACTCATATTTTTCTTTGCCATCTTATGCTTCTCCTCCCAGTGCCATCATCTTACATTCGTGTTCTTCTTCTTTAAACATTCCCTGACGCTTCATACATTCATCAAAGTCTACAAGGAATCCGTCAAAGTCCGGTCCGTCTACACAGGCAAACTTTGTCTCTCCGCCGATCGTAACACGACATCCACCGCACATTCCTGTTCCGTCAATCATGATAGGGTTCAAAGATACCATTGTATGAAGATCAGCAGGTTTTGTAACATTCACAACATTCTTCATCATGATCAGTGGTCCGATAGCGATACACTCATCATAAACTTCCCCTTTATCTAAAAGATCCTGAAGAACCGTTGTAACAAATCCCTTTGTTCCTTCGCTTCCGTCATCTGTTGCTATATAAACATTCTCACAGAATTCACGGAACTTATCAGCCCATAAAACGTACTCTTTGCTCTTACCACCGATGATAACATCTACTTTTGTTCCATTCTCAGCTAACTTACGAAGCTGTGGATACAGAGGGGCAGCTCCAACACCACCGGCAACACCGATGACTTTGTTCTCTCTCTTTTCAAGGGATGCAGGTACTCCAAGAGGACCTACAAAGTCTGCCAGATATTCGCCTTCTTTTTTCTGGCTTAAAAGAGTTGTTGAATATCCTAATATCTGATAGATAATAGTAACAGTCTCTTTTTCTCTGTCATAATCTGCGATAGTAAGTGGTACTCTCTCACCATCTTCATCCACACGAAGAATGATGAACTGTCCAGGCTCACATTTACGTGCTACGAAAGGAGCATGGATTTCCATCAGTTCTACAACGCTGTTAAGCGTTTCTTTTTTTACGATTTTGTACATACGGTTACACCTCACTCATAATCTCGCCAATCTAAGTAACTAAATTTTAGCGCGCCTTTATTATTACATGAACAAGAAAAAAACTCAAGTAAAAACCGCAAAAAGTAAGTATTTCTGCGGCTTTCACGATTCTATCCTGTCATAAATATAACGATAAGTTCATAACAACTCCCGAGAGCTTACACCTTATTTTTTCGGTTTATAAGAACTCTTCAGAGAAACAATGCGGTTAAATACCAAATGATCCTCTGTACTGTCTTTTGCATCACAGCAGAAATATCCCTGTCTTACAAACTGGAAACTATCATAAGCCTTGCTGTCTTTCAGACCAGCTTCTAACTTACATTCCGGAAGAATCGTCAGAGAATTTGGATTTAAATTAAGACTTCCATCCTCATTGTAAACACCTTTCTCTTCATCTACAATGTTCTCATATAAACGAACTTCTGCATCTACACATTCATCTGCACATACCCAGTGAATCGTTCCTTTTACTTTACGTCCGGTAAATCCGCTTCCACTCTTTGTTTCCGGATCATACGTACAGTGGATTTCTGTCACTTTGCCGTTCTCATCTGTAATGTAATCTGTACATTTTACAAAATAAGCATTCATAAGACGAACTTCATTTCCCGGATACATACGGAAATATTTCTTTGGAGGGTCAATCATAAAATCATCTCTTTCGATATAAAGTTCACGACCAAAGGCAACTTTACGACTTCCCAACTCCTCATTCTCTTTATTATTCTCTACATCCAGGTACTCAATCTGTCCTTCCGGATAGTTTGTAATAACAACCTTTACAGGATCAAGAACTGCCATCACACGAGACTTCTTAAGTTTTAAATCATCACGAATACAGAATTCTAACATCGCATAATCTACAGAACTCTGTGCTTTAGAAACACCTGCAAGCTCAATAAAAGTACGGATAGCATCCGGGGTAAAACCTCTTCTTCTAAGAGCTGCGATGGATACGAGACGTGGATCATCCCATCCATCTACGATACCATCTTCTACTAACTTTTTAATGTAGCGCTTTCCGGTAATTACATTGGTCAAATACATTTTTGCAAATTCAATCTGTCTTGGAGGCTGTTCGAAACCAACTTCTTTTACAACCCAGTCGTAAAGAGGTCTGTGGTCTTCAAATTCCAGCGTACAGATAGAATGTGTTACACCCTCGATTGCATCTTCAATTGGATGTGCAAAATCATACATTGGATAAATACACCATTTATCTCCTGTATTATGATGTGTCATATGTGCAACGCGGTAGAGAATCGGATCTCTCATGTTAATATTACCGGCAGCCATATCAATCTTTGCTCGAAGTACTTTCTCTCCATCTGCAAATTCACCATTCTTCATCTTTTCAAAAAGTTCAAGATTCTCTTCTACAGAACGGTTACGATATGGGCTTTCTTTGCCAGGTTCTTTTAATGTTCCTCTGTATTCACGAATTTCTTCTGCAGACAGATCACAGACATATGCTTTTCCTTTCTTAATCAAAGAAACGGCTGCCTCATACATCTGATCAAAGTAGTTGGATGCAAAAAACAGTCTGTCTTCATAATCTGCCCCTAACCACTGTACATCTTTCTTAATAGATTCTACGAATTCCATTCTTTCTTTTGTAGGGTTCGTATCATCAAAACGCAGATTAAACTTGCCATGATACTTCTGTGCCAGCCCATAGTTTAATAAAATAGACTTTGCATGTCCAATATGAAGATATCCGTTTGGCTCCGGAGGGAATCTGGTCATGACATGATCATACACACCCTCTTCTAAATCTTTATCAATCGCCATCTCTATAAAATTTTTCGATACTTTTTCTTTTTCTTCCATTCTCATCCTCCTGTAATTCTATAAAGGCTTCGATTCCCTTTAACTGCGTTCTATCATATCATACTTATTTTTCCTGTACAAGTGAAAATCAACGGTCTTCTTCTTTATAGAAATAAGTATTGTCTCCAATCTGCCCATATTTCTTATAACCTTTCAGCTTTTTATACGAAGAAGCACGAAAATACATGATATATGATGGCAGATTTCTTTTTTTGCCGGCAAGCGCATCGTCTACCGCCTGTATACATTCTTGAGATGGATTTCTGTCTATATATGGATATGTCTCAGTTTTTTTATCATAATATGCACTAAATTGTGCCTTTTCCCTCACTACATCCATTAAATCATCCGGATATTTGTCAGATTCTAAACGATTTAACATACAGCTAATCACCGCTAACGAACCTTCGTACCCTGTATCACATTCCATAGAAACCACTTTATAAAGAATCTGGCGGTCACCGGCACTGATTTCATTATCATATTTTACCGGAACCGCCATCGTCTCTTTTACTTTTTTCTTATTACTTATTTTATTACTTTTCTCATTACTTTTTTTATGATTCCTCTGCTTTTTTATTTCTGTCTGTTTTTTCTCTTGCTGAAGCTGTAAAAAAGTACGCCCTTCAAAAGAAATCCAGTCGTCCGCTACAAATGGAAAAAGCATCTGTGATGCACTGACATTCTGAAACCAAAAAAGCCACAACACCAACACCAGTAAAATACACCTGTAATTCCCATGTTTTTTTCTATTCATATTTTTCTCCTGTCTTATTATTTCGCTATCGCGATTTCTAATAATATATGACAAGAATACAAAAAATATGTATTTTTGATTTTTGACCCTAGTATCATAAAAGGTATTTTGACCCTGACTTGATGCCACGAATTACTCCGTATTTTAACCTTTTGACTCTAACATCATTATATTGTGCCAATAGTACATATTTTTTAAAAATTTAATAAAATTCCGTTGACAAACCGAATAGGGCATGATAGAATCCTTTTTGTCAGGTTTGTATATCTGAATTGCTGATGTAGCTCAGTCGGTAGAGCGTCGCCTTGGTAAGGCGGAGGTCTCGAGTTCAAGTCTCGTCATCAGCTTATATCTATGCTGAAAAAGAAAAAGAGAGTTATCCAATGAATATTGTTGGATAATTCTCTTTTTCATTATGTATACCATGTACTATTAGGGAATCCCTGTTATAGTACATGGCTGTTTTTGCAACATTCTCTTAAGCAGACAATTAATTTCTTTTATATAATACCTTCATAAAATCAATATAATTCCCTGAATGCGTAATTTTTTCAATGAGCTCATCATTTTTTACAAGTGACATAATCTCATCATAGACACAGATCAAAAGATTTTCATCTCGAATTTCTTCCGGGAGCGCCAGCAAAAACACAACTTGAATATTGTCATTTTTATACGGCATCGGCTCACGAAATACTCCCACAGATAACACAATGGCATCTCCTGCCTTTTGTACAGCGTGAGGAATCGCAATATTGTCAATGATCATGCTGGATTTCGATTCTTTTTCCCATACCCGTTCTTTGAAATCCTCATCAACATAGCCATTTTGACAAAGAGCATCCATCATATGGTCTAAAGCAGAAATATAATCTTTTTGTTCTGAAAGATTAAAAAAGGTATCTTCTTTTAAAATATTAGCCATTACATACCAATTATCATCAAGAATCACCGCATCTGTTCCTTTACAAAACTTCGCCTGGCGAAGCTTGTTTTTCAGTTCATTCTCATCAAAAATCTCATGAATATAAATAACCGGACATTCACATTCTATCATGTGCTCCGTTGTACAGATTACAATATCATACTGATCAAGAATATCACTGACTGCTTCAGACGGTGCCAGTATATCAAGCTGACTGCTGCTGTCAACTACTTTACGAATCTGCACAGCAAATAACTGTGCTGTAACTCTTCCCTTATCGCTGATCACTGCAATCTTTTGCTGCTTTTGATTCAAAGTATTTACTTCAAGGAACACCCCAAAATAAGCTGCCAGATACCCAAGTTCTGCCTGTGTCACTGCAACTTCCGCTTCCTCACCGATTACTCTCGCCGCTATTTCTGCCATTTTAAATGCAAGCGGATATTTGTAATGAATGTCTTCAAACATCGGATTATCAATGTGTACATTATAACGAAGCCTGTTTATCATAAACATAATATGATACATAAACTTCTCTGCAAATTCATGAGGATCAATTGAAATATTTAATTCCAGACGAATCCCCTCTACAATCTTTTTCAGTAATGGATGAATCTTCTCATCGAGTTCTATGCTGTACATATTTTTACTGTCTGCAGGTGTACGCATACCAATGATCGGCAAAAAAACAAATATTTTTTCTTCTATTGGAATTTCAATGTAAAATTCTTTTGAAAGATTATCAATTAACTGATTCACAAATGAAAAACTGTTTCTTGATACTAAATTATAATACTTTTCCGGCATACGGGTAATGATATGTCCCGTAAGAAAACGATCAAACATTAATGTCATATAGTTCTCAAACATTTTCTGTGTTGATTCTTCAAAATTCTGTTCAGCCAGCGCTTCTCTGATCCCCTTTAGCATCAATTCATCCTGGGGATAATTCTGATAAATAGAGTCAAAAAGATTCTCCATAACAAACTTTCGAATATTAAGTTCCGAACCGGCAAGAGCTAATCCCTTACTGGTCTTTCCAACAATCTCAAGCTCGTAGTCTTCCATTGTCTGGCGAAGCTTTTTTAAGTCACTGATCAATGTACTTCGCCCTATATTCATCTCATAAGCAAGGTCATCTGTAAGTACCGGCTCCATCGCTCTCATAAGCTTCGCAAAAACATACTCCTGTCTCTTGTGGGAAGAATTCATCAAATCATCTGTTTCTATAATACGGGCATACGCATTTTGAAAGTCTCTCGTATCAAACACTCTAAGACCGCACTTTCCCTGATTAATTTCTATCAGGCCACTGTTTTTTAATTCTTTGTTAATGTCTTTTATATCATTCCGAACTGTACGCTCACTTACGCCAAATCGTTCTGCCAGTGTCTCAATATTTAATGTAGAACTTTTTCGCAAAACAGACAGGATGTTAGCCTGTCTGTTGTCACCAAATAAATTTTTCATACCTTGTCCGTTATCCTTTTCAGATTTTCTGGTTATGTTTTGGTTTCGTATTAATATTTTCTGTAATTATTCAGAATCCATTCACCAAAACGAATCATCAATAATTCTGAATTACTACTTATTCTATAATCTGGATTGTTGTACCGATCTTGATTTCCGGAACTGGTTTTTCCTCTACATAAAGAGTTCCCGGAAGTTCTGCTTCTGTCATACCATTAAAGCGGATTGTACAATGACCCAGACCTGCGAGTGTTACCGGTGCCTCTTCTCCGACACAGGTAATCTTATATTCATTTTCATCAATTTTTAATGTCTGTCCTGCCTTGATTTCTCCATTAATCGGATTCACATCAACAGAGTAACAATAATCTCTTAATTCTGCCGGAGCACTGTCTCCAAAAATAATAATGAAGTCTCCTCCATTCATCATCATAATATCTTTTCCAAGTTCTTTTACTTTGTTCTCATAAATTATAGCCATGATTCTTCTATCCTTTCTACAGTTTGCTCCTTTTAATTGTAACACATTCTCCAATACATGTAAGAGCTAATTTTAATATTTTAATAAAAATTCAGGATGCCGGAATGTTTCCATTCTCTGACATCCTCTATTTACTTTTCTGTTTACTTTTCTTATTCTTGGTTTACTTATGCGTATAATCCAAAACTTGCTGCATATGCAATTAATACACGAATCCAGCCTGTTAAAAATCTGGAATACATAACGGAAAGTACACCAACTTCAATTGTTTCAGGCTCTGCTTCAGCAAGTCCAAGACCTACTGGAATAAAGTCACATGCACCCTGGCAGTTGATTGCAAAAAGTGCTGGAAGTGCAAGCTGAGGAGCAATGTTTCCTTTTCCGATTTCTGTTCCAATCAATGTACCAACAATCTGTGCAATAACCGCTCCAGGTCCAAGTAATGCAGATAATCCAGGAATAGAACAAATGACACCAAGAGCAACCAGTCCAAAAACATTTCCTGCTAATGGAGTCAGTAATTTTGCAAATGCATTACCAAAACCAGAACCGTTAATAATACCTACTAACAAAGATACAAATGCCATGAACGGAAGAAGTGTTGTGATACATGTCTGAATCGCATCACGACCTGCCTGATAAAAGGTATTTACAAACTTACCAACACCTAACCCTACTTTTGTGATGATAGATTTGTTTTCCTGTGCAGCAAGTGTTTCTGATACTTTCTGATCTGCATTAAACTTCACTGTTTTTTCTTCCTTCTTCTCAGAAACCTCTACAGACTTTGCAGCTTCTTCTACATCTGCTTCATCTGCAAGAGAAATCTGTTTGGATGTAACAGCAGATACATAGATATCTTCTGTGATAAAGTTTGCAAGTGGTCCGGATTTACCTACCGGCATAACGTTTACTGTTGGAATTCTTTTCTGTGGATAAATACCACAGCGTAATGTTCCTCCACAGTCTACGATAACCATAGCAAGCTCTTCTTCTGGTGCTGAACCATGGAAACCATCTACTGGTGTCATTCCACTAAGTTCTACGATTTTATTCAGACATTCCGGTGCAGTTCCACCACCGGTAATATACATAACTTTATTTTTCTGTTCTGTTGGACGGATAACCAACGGTCCACCAAATCCCTGTGGTCCTCTTTCTATTCTGATTGCTCTTAATTCTGACATTTTCGTTCCTCCCTTATCGTTCCTTCTAATCTTCCTATGCCTTTAATGTGCGGCTAAGTTTTACACCCTGCTGCTTCTCTACATATCTTGTAGTAAATTCTGTCACCCATCCTGAAATAAAGTTTGCTACAAGACCAACTAAAAGATAACGTACTGCTAATGGTGTTGTGTCAAGATTTAATGCAGAGATACCATTTGCGATTCCAAGCCATACAAAAAGTTCTGAAGCATTGATGTGTGGAAAAATACCGTTGTTTGTATGACAATGATATGTTACAGATGCATAATATGCTGGCTTATAAAATTCCGGCATGAACTTACCCATGGAAAGAGCCATTGGGTTACCTAACATAAATGCAGATACAAATGGAAGTACCAGATAACGGAGAACCGGATTCTTTGTACATACTTTTGCAAGTTTATTTACAGATTCATTTCCTGCTAATGCGATGATCGCATTCATTAATAATAACAGCATCAGGACAGTTGGAATGATTCCTGTAACCCAGCTTACAAACTGCTCTCCGCCTAATGTAAAAAGATTCATAAATCCTGACGCTAATTTAACTAAAATATTCATAGTTACCTCCCTCTTTACGCTCCTGCGCGTCGATTAAATAGATTTGTTACGATATTTCCTGCTTTCTGGAAATTAGAAGGAGGCTGTGCTATTTCTTCTCCTGCTATATATTTTTTATAAGTCAGCGCTGCGTCCTCTACTGCTTTTCTCAGATTTCGATGCCCTTTTTCTACATCATCTACAGATAATTCTCCAATGTATCGTCCTTCAAATCCCGGAAAATTTTTCACTCTCGCCAGAAATGTTGTTCCTTCTATCTTTTTGGATTCCTGAATAATCCCCTCATCATCTATGCGGAACATTACAATTGCTCCTGCATGGAATCCTCCGGACTTTCTGCCGATTGCCACCTTGCCCTTCCGTCTCATTCTGACAAATTCATTATTGAAATTCTTCATCTGAAAACTGCTTAACACAAATTGGATCACAAATGCAAGTCCAATCACCAACGCCATCTTTATCATAGCGTACCTCCTTCTTCTCTCCATTTTCCATTCCTATGAAGTAATTATCCTGAAGTAATTATCCTCTGGACTTTCCTCCGGAAATGTTAACTGTTGTTCCTGTGATGTAGCTTGCCTGATCGGATACAAGGTATGCTACAAGGCTTCCTACCTCATCAAGCTTTCCATCTCTTCCAATTGGAATTACTTTACTGTAGTCTGTAGATAAATCTTCTGGTTTTACCCCTCTTGTATAAGCTAAAGCTTCATTGTAAGCAGCGGTACGAAGTCCTGTTGCTTCCATGATACCAGGAGCACATGCAACAACTCGTACATTGTACTTTCCAAGTTCCTTTGCCCAGGAACGAGTAAAGCTGTCTACCGCTCCCTTTGTAGCAGAGTATGCTGACTGACCCTGAGAACCTTCTTTTCCAGACTCGCTAGACATATTAAGAATAACTCCATGTCCCTGTTTTACGAGTTCTCTTGCAACTGCCTGTGCACAGAGGAATACGCCCTTTACATTAACTGCAAACATTTTTCCGAAAGAATCTTCGTTTAATTCGTACTCTGGTTTTTCTCCCTTTACATCAACAAGCAGTCTTGGAAGATTAATTCCTGCATTATTTACTAATGCATCGATCTTACCATACTTTGCAAGAACAGCCTGTACCATCTGGTTTACACTTTCCGGATCAGTAACATTACACTGTACACAATATGCTCCGTCAAGCTCATCTCCTGTCTTTACATTAAGATCGACTGCAACTGCCTTTGCTCCAACCTTTACAAGTGTGTCTACTACGTGTTTTCCGATTCCGGAAGCACCACCTGTTACGATAACAACCTGTCCGTCTAATCCCAGCCAATTTCCATTCATCATGTAATCCTCCTTTTTTAAATCTGCTTTTAATTTTTGCCTGTGGCTTTGTAAGTGTTTTTTGTAAGTGTTTCAAGCACTTTTTGTTTACAACGCCATTATAGTAAGAATTACCTGTTTTTTTAATACGTCCTTTTTCGAGCTTTCTGAAAATCAATTATCTGTCTGATTTCCCTGCTTGTGAAAAGGATTAATGCACCTGGTTTCCCTGACTGTGAAAAGGATTAGTATGCCAGATTTCCCTGGCTGTGAAATCTGGCATACTAAGCAAAGTCACCAAAAGTCACAAATCGAAAAAAGCCATTATGCAACAACTACCTCCCAACCATCCGATAATACATATTCTCATATTAGATGGTAATATAAAGTAGCTTTTCATAACGACTTTTTAATCTCGTTTCACACACTGACATGCCGAGCGGTATCAGCCTATGAATGTGCTAACAAAACTTTTCTTTCAGTAATTCCAGTGTTTCTTCAATTCCTTTGTTATCTTCATCAATGATAATATCCGCATATTTCTCATAGAGAACACTTCTCTCTTCGTATAGATCAAGCAATGTCTGCCCTTCTTTTAATGCCACACCTCTTCCTTTTAAATCGCCAAGACGCTTTGACAAAATCTCATACGGACAGCGAAGATACACGATCTGGCATGTATCTTTATAATGTAACATCGCTTCTTCACAATAGACTGCGCTTCCACCTGTTGCTATAACAGAATGCTTCGCATCCACATCACGATTCACCTGATTCTCTACTGCAAGGAAACCATCATGCCCCTTTGTTGCGATAATATCCTTCAACAACATTCCTTCCTGTTCCTGAATCAAAAGATCCGCATCTAGAAACTGATAACCGATCTCCTTTGCCAAAATAACACCGATCGTACTCTTCCCTACACCGGGCATACCGATCAAAACAATACTTTTTCCGTCTTTCATCATAATACTCAATCGTTCTCCTTTATCATATCTTTATTCTCTTTCATTCCATATCTGTAAATCTGCAAATCCTCATCTACGGTTCGCATACTTTACAGGCTTCATACCCTTCCTTTATCAAAGTATTCCTGCTTTTTGAAGATGTAATACGATTCTCCTCATTCATCTGCTTTACAAAACGACAGGATGGCAGATGAAACTTGCCTGTGTCTTCATTTATAACATAAGACACCTGTGTTTTGGAAGTATTTTTTGAACTATCCCCTGACTTTCCCTTAGAAATATTCTTCGATGAGGAATTCCAGTTAGACGAAGAACCCTTTGGCTCTCCCGGTGTCCAGGTTGTATCCGGAGAAGCATTCCATGTAATATTCTTTCCATCGCTATATGCCACAATCGTTCCCTGATTATCAGTACGGAATGTCTTAATCCCTCTGCTTCGGAAATTAGTTAATGTCTGGGCAGAAGGATGCCCGTACTTATTCCCCTCGCCACAACTGATTACCGCATAAGAAGGATGTACCTTATCAAGAAAATCATCACAGGATCCCGTCTTACTTCCATGATGAGATGCCTTATATACATCTGCGGAAATATCTTCCCCCTTCGCTAATATATCTTCCTCTGCTTCTTTCTCTGCATCACCTGTAAACAGAAAACGATTCTCTCCGTATTGAAGTACCATTCCAATCGACCAGTTATTCGTCTCATCTCCATAGCCCTTCACCGGAGCAATCACTGTAAAAGACGCATCTCCTAATGTATATGTTTCTCCAGGCTTTGGCGCCTGTGCCTTCTGATTCTTAGACTTCAATGCCTGCATAACATCATCATATGTTTTCGTATCCGAAGTCACTCCCGGCATAAAAATCTTCTTACAATCAAACTTATAAACTACAACATCAAGACCTCCGATGTGATCCGCATCCGGATGGGTACCGATAACATAATCAAGCTTCTCTATACCCTGACTGTTCAAATAAGACTGCACCGCTGTTCCCTCACTATTATCACCCGCATCGATCAGCATCGCATGATCCCCAGCTTTTATCAAAGTAGCATCTCCCTGCCCTACATCAATAAAATGTACTTCCATACCGGAATCTGACTGCTCCGTCTTCCCGGAAACCTGGCTTCCACTTTCAAAAAACTCAGCTGAAGTACCTGAACTGCATCCTGCTATAAAAAGAGCCAGAAATACTGACATTAAAATCACTTTTATCTTTCTCATATGTGCCCTCCTATCTAACAAACGTATGTTTGTTTACTATCATATCGTATTTTTACAGAAAGGTCAATAGCCTTTTGTCCTTCTCTTATCATCACTTGCCATATTTTGTTTTTACTTACTGTGTATTTTTATTAAATTTTTACAGGAACACATCATATAAAGCAATTGTTTTTTTCACAAAAATACGATATGATATTCAAGTCGAGCAGCCACGAGACTTGGCGCGTGTTTCTGGTCAGCGTAAGCTGACATATTCTTTACAGAATCACTGCGCATCCTCGCGGAGCGTTTATCTCAGTCGGAGATTGGACTCACACTGAGACAAATTTGCTGTCACTCACCACCTGAAAGAGGTGGGAGTCTTCGCGACTGAGATAAACAATTAAGAAAGGAATGTGTGTTATGTTTGAAATGTTTGCTACCATTGTAGCCGCATGCGCTGCCGCTATCTATGGTCTTTCACGATCTGTTTTTATGACCGGCGTACATCGTAACCTTTACCGCGCCGCATTTATCGGTATTATCATTATCATATATGTTACTTACCGTATTCATCATTACATCAAGTTTCGGAGAATCAAAAAGCTACATGTCGATTTTGATGATTATCTTTATTATGATAAGTACACCTCTCCACTTTATCGGGCAGGTTACTTTATCAGTTACCTTATACAGAATATTCTCTTTGATTACACTTACATGAAGAGAAACTTTAACTTCTGTAAAGGTCTTGACGTTTACGATGGAGGCGTAAGCGAATACTATATCAAGTTCCGTAATACATGGTACCGCTATTTGAAGCTCACCCTGATGCGCCACCGCATCTCATTAAAGAAATTACAGGCATTTTCCTGTGACATGAAAAATGAGATGATTATCGCTGCTTTAGAAACACCAGAAGAAAAAGAATTGTATCACGCCTTTGCCAAAGAGGCTGAATGTCATTTTCAGGAGCATAAGGCTCTTAACAAACAAAATCTCGCACAATTTGCAAATTATGCCGAGATCACACCTATATTTCAAAAAAATATATTAAAGCATTATCATGCTCTTACCTATTCCCTTAAAAAGGAGCCAGAGTTAATCGCAATGGTGAAAAAGCAGGAATTCCGTAAAGAAAGAGATGTCAACGACTTTAAAAAGACTAATTTTCGATAGACAATAGTAATTTGCCGTAGGCAAAACAGACACTCCCAAAGAGAAAAAATACCCTATATTTGTGGTCTTAAAGCAAGGTTTGGATTCGAGCGCATAAAGCGGGCATTCAAACCTCTGCGACTAAAGCTACAAATATAGGGTATCTTTTTTCTTCGAGGGTGTCTGTCTGTCACCGAATTAAACCAGAACTACTCAGAACTATTTCCCCATTCTCTGTCTTACGATTTCAAATGCGAGTACTCCTGTTGCTACAGAAGCATTCAGAGAATCTATATCTCCCTTCATTGGGATAGAAGCAACATAATCGCACTTTTCTTTTACAAGACGGCTCACACCGTTGCCTTCATTTCCAATGATAAGACCAATCGAACCGGTAAGGTTCAGATCATACATGAGTTCTCCACCCATATCACCACAGACAAACCACATACCTTTGTCTTTCAGTTCATCAATTGTTCTTGAAAGATTTGTCACACGAGCTACTGGTGTATAATTCAGTGCGCCGGCAGATACTTTAGCTACCGTACTGGTAAGTCCTACCGCACGTCTCTTTGGAATAATAACGCCATGTGCGCCCGCAAGATTTGCGGTACGAATGATTGCTCCTAAGTTATGTGGATCTTCAATCTCATCGCAAAGAATAAAGAATGGTGCTTCGCCCTTTTCCTCTGCTTTTTTAAATAAATCTTCTACCGTTGCATATTCATAAGCGGCTGCAATCGCAACAACACCCTGATGCTTTTCGTGAGAAGATAAAGAGTCAAGCTTCTCTTTAGAGACAAACTTAATTAATGTGTCCCTTTTTCTGGCCTCACGAAGGATTGACCTGACCGGTCCGTCCTGACAGCCATCTAAAATAAATAATTTATCAATCGTTTTACCGGAACGATATGCTTCTAAAACTGCATTACGCCCAACGACAGTACATTCTTCGTATGCCATGTTATTCCTCATTTCTATTTGCTTTTTCGGACAGACAAATACGGATTAATTCTTCTAACCGCTCCATCTGGCCGGAAAGATATAAATACCCCATTAATGCCTCAAAACCTGTTGCGATATGATAATCGTGACTGGACTGATTTTTAGCTGGAGATAAAGACTTTGCATTCTTTCCACGACGAAAAACTGCTTTTTCTTCATCGGTAAGCAGAGGCTTTATTATCTCCATCATCTCTGTCTGTGCTGCTGCATTAACGTAACCAATCGTCTTTTGATGATAGTGATTCGCCTTATCATTCCCCTTTGTCACAACCATTGTACGGACAAACAACTCAAAGATACAATCTCCGATATAGGCAAGCCCCAGGGAAGAATAGCCCCGAAGCTCTTTTTCCGTCAAAGGAAAATGTTCTGCGATCCCTTTTAAGCACGTTTCCATTTGACACCTGCTCTTGTATCTTCAAGAATGATTCCCTTATCTGCTAACATATCACGAATTTCATCTGCACGTGCAAAGTTCTTTGCCTTTCTTGCTGCCTGTCTTTCTTCGATCAATGCTTCGATATCAGCATCAAGAAGTTCTTCTTTTTTCTCTGTGATAATACCAAGGATATCACACAACTGTACAATCGTATCAAAAAGATGCTGTACATATGCCTTACTTCCACTCTCCGCTGTAATATTAGCAAGTTTTACAAGCTCAAAGATTGCAGCAATAGCATCTGCTGTATTGAAGTCATCTTCCATAGCCGCTTCATATTTTTCTTTTAATGCAGTTACTTCTTCCATATGCTTCTGATCCTCTGCTGTAAGCTCACCTTCTGGAGCAGCTGTAAGAACCTCTCTTAAATGATCAACAGCAGTAAGAATTCGCTCAAGGCCGTTCTTAGACGCTTCCACTAAAGTATCGCTGAAGTTTAACGGACTTCTGTAGTGGGCACTGAGCATAAAGAAACGAATTACCTGTAAAGGATACTTCTCGCTGATTTCTCTTACCGTAAAGAAGTTCCCTGCTGATTTAGACATCTTTTTATTGTCAATATTTAAAAATGCGTTATGCATCCAGTAATTTGCAAACTTCTCATCATTGCAGGCCTCACTCTGTGCAATCTCATTCTCATGATGAGGGAATACTAGATCCTCTCCACCTGCGTGAATATCAATCGTGTCCCCAATATACTTCTTAGACATCTCGGAACATTCGATATGCCAGCCCGGACGGCCTTCTCCCCAAGGAGATACCCATGCTGGTTCGCCTTCCTTCTTTGGCTTCCATAATACGAAGTCCATCGCATCTTCTTTTTCATCACTTACCGCGATACGGATTCCTGCTCTCATGTCATCAAGATTCTTCTTAGAAAGCTGACCATAATTCTTAAACTTACGGGTACGGAAATATACTGTACCATTCTTCTCATAAGCATACCCTTTTTCAATCAATGTAGAGATCATGGCAATCATTCCGTCAATTTCCTCAGTTGCCTTTGGATTATGTGTTGCAGGCTCAATATTAAGCCCTTCCATGTCCTTCTTACATTCTGCGATAAAACGCTCTGAAATCTCTGAAGCCGGTACGCCCTCTTCATTCGCCTTCTTGATAATCTTATCATCTACATCTGTAAAGTTAGAAACGTAATTTACATCGTATCCTTTATATTCAAAATATCTTCTTACTGTATCAAACACGATCATTGGTCTTGCATTACCGATGTGGATATAATTATATACGGTAGGTCCACAAACATACATACCAACCTTTCCTTCGTGTACCGGAACAAATTCTTCCTTTTGTTTGGTAAGTGTATTATACAGTTTCATAGTCATCCTCCTTTATCAATGAAAAAGCTCCGCCTCCCTGAGACGAAGCCTTCCGCCGTCTTTATTTACGTACTTTTTAGTCTATTCAATTTCCTCACTTTTGTCAATAAAGAAATCAAAGAAAATACCTGATAACAGAAACAAAACTCTAATCATATGCCAAAAAACTTTTAAACGATCTCCATGATACAGTTTTTTGAAAGTGGACAAATATTTTTTAACAAATTCTTTGTCTCTCTTGATAACGTAGTACAATCATCTACGCACTCTTCTTCAGCGCCAAAAAGATATTCTGTAAATGCTGCAACAGAAATACTTTCTTTACAGTCTCCTTTTGTATCCCCTGTCTTTTGAATTAAAACTTTTCCATTTTTCGGCAGAAAATGGTATACCCCACTCTGTTCTTCCAGATAGTTATCTTCTATATAAATATCTGCTTCACAAATAGTTTCTTCACCATCAGCCGTCTTCTCTTCCAATGTACTGTATCCCTGTGTCCCTGGCACGTTACACTTTAAAAATACACTAAGCTTCTCTAAATCTAACAAGCGGAACATAATCTTCTTTACCCGTTTAGCAGGCATATACCGGAAACATCCCTGTAATCCAATTTTATCTGTGGCATCCTTCCATGATGCATCAAGAATAAGCTGATAACGATTATAGTGATACTTCTTTTCACAATACAGCATGGTCTGTTCTAAAAAGCTTTCTCTTTTCGTATCGTCTGCACAAAAGACCTGAGACAGGACAAAATAGCTGTCTTCTGCGCCTACTGCAGTTCTTCCAATATACTTTTCTCCTTCAAAAACATAAAGAACCTGCCCAAAATCACTTTCCACTTCTTTTTCCATTCTTCGGATATAGTCTGGAGAAATGTCTGTATAAATATCAAATACCGTATCTTTAACCGCATTTTCCTGTGCTGTAATCTTCTCAAGTTCTGCTTCAGAAATCTCCGCTTTAAATGTATACTTTTCCGCTTCTCTTTCTTCTGGTATATACAGATCCGGCAGATACTCTACCTCCTGTTCTATCTGTGTCATTCCAAAGCGGAAATCAAACGGCAGGTAATAATTCTCATCTGCCGGCATCAGATACGTAAAGCATTCTCCCCTGCTGCGAAGTGTCTGAAAACTTTCTATTAAAAGCTCCTTCATCACTCCCTGTCTTCTGTATTCCTTATCGGTCGCTACCCCAACAATATACTTTGCCCTAACCGGCTGTTCATTTACATGAAGCAGATAAGGATTCAAATGTAACATACCCTTTGCAACATCTTCTTCCTGATTTATTAAGACTTCATTCTTTCCATATACTTCCTTAAAATAAAAATCTGCGTATGAGACCGGATCATGAAAATTGTCCTGCCACATTTCATAAATTCTCTGCTTTTTTGTTCCGTCATCCCAGACAATCATTCTCTCGTTCCTCCAAATCTGGCGCAGCCTCCACAGCCGGCACAGTTTCTGTCTTCCATGAGAACATCTGCCCCAACATAATTCTGAATTTCTGAAAGAAGACACACCGAAGATGCTGCAATACCAAGACCTTCTCCGGTAAATCCAAGACCTTCTTCCGTAGTAGCCTTCACATTAACCTGGCCTTCCTGAATTCCAAGTACATTCGCAATATTTTTCTTCATCTGTGGAATATACGATGCAAGCTTTGGTCTTTGCGCAATCACTGTCGCATCAATATTTTCAATAAAATATGCTTTCTCCTGTAACAGCTTTCCAACCTCTTCAAGAAGTTTCATACTGTCGGCTCCCTCGTATGCCGGATCATTATCTGGAAAATGCTTTCCAATATCTCCAAGAGCCGCTGCTCCAAGAAGTGCATCCATTACGGCATGTAATAATACATCCGCATCCGAATGTCCAAGCAGTCCCTTTTCATAAGGAATCTCCACACCACCAAGGATCAACTTTCTATTTTCTACAAGACGATGTACGTCATAACCATTTCCAATTCTCATAGGTCCTCCAAACTCCGCACTATGCGAATTCTTATTCTACTTTTTATTTTTCCTTTTTCAGTTTACCACATCCGATAGCGGGAGAAAAGTTTTTCTTCACAAAAATTTACATGAGTAGCATAAAAAAGCCATTATACAGTAACTGCGCCCTTTGAGTAAAGAATTCATAATCAACACAAGTTGTGTAGAATACGAGGCGGCTTTGCATAATGACCTTGTCCGTTCGTCTATTAAATTATAAGTATCTATTCGTTTCCACTGTCCAAAACCATACATCAAACCACATATGTCCGGCTTAAATACAATAAAAAATAGCGGGAACTGGATTTGAACCAGCGACACCGCGGGTATGAACCGCGTGCTCTAGCCAACTGAGCTATCCCGCCATAAATATTGATAAAAATAAGTGGGACCTACAGGACTTGAACCTGTGACCCTCTGCTTGTAAGGCAGATGCTCTCCCAGCTGAGCTAAGATCCCACGTCATCAACGAAATTTATTATACTATAAGCTTTGAAATGTGTCAAGACTTTTTTTGTTTTTTCAAAAATGTAACACATGATATACTTCTACTGCACATCTTGACAATTCTTCCAGATGATTGTCAAATGGAGAATCAGCCCCACCACTGAACAAATAATGTTTACCTTTTCAATACTTTTATTTCATTTCTATTCACACATCCCATGTGGGATGTGACTTAGTTACATTTGAAGTATCAAAATTACTAAAATCATTTCTACTCACACATCCCGTGTGGGATGTGACAGATATACAGATTGGAGCGAAATATTAGTAATTAATTTCTACTCACACATCCCGTGTGGGATGTGACCGCAGTGACAATACAGTACAGCTATTTGGCAAAAATTTCTACTCACACATCCCGTGTGGGATGTGACGCGGAAAATATTTCTAAGAAAGAAGATATGGAATTTCTACTCACACATCCCGTGTGGGATGTGACACCATTCCTATATATCATATCTATCAATCCAATCAATTTCTACTCACACATCCCGTGTGGGATGTGACTTCTCGGCTCCCTCTTCTACGCCAACGATTACTTATTTCTACTCACACATCCCGTGTGGGATGTGACTTCTCGGCTCCCTCTTCTACGCCAACGATTACTTATTTCTACTCACACATCCCGTGTGGGATGTGACATAATATCTAAGATTACAGTTAAAAACCATCAATAATTTCTACTCACACATCCCGTGTGGGATGTGACTTGCATTGCCAAACCTGCATAACCTGCTCTTACATTTCTACTCACACATCCCGTGTGGGATGTGACTGATTTAGCCCAGGACGCTACCGTAACGGTAAATTTCTACTCACACATCCCGTGTGGGATGTGACGGATAGTTATTTATCGACCGTCAGCCGCGGAAGAATTTCTACTCACACATCCCGTGTGGGATGTGACCGCTAAATTTGTTATGATTGTTACTCCTGTTGCATTTCTACTCACACATCCCGTGTGGGATGTGACTACGCGTGCTTGACGAACACATGAAAGCCATAGATTTCTACTCACACATCCCGTGTGGGATGTGACGGTGTAGAGTATGACAAAGTATTCTACACTGATAATTTCTACTCACACATCCCGTGTGGGATGTGACTGTAAATCGCAGTACTTCGCGATTACTTTCTAAATTTCTACTCACACATCCCGTGTGGGATGTGACATCATCGTCTGCGATGTTTCCGATATGTTCAAGAATTTCTACTCACACATCCCGTGTGGGATGTGACTGGATTTTTGACACGCATACAGATGCAACGGCATTTCTACTCACACATCCCGTGTGGGATGTGACCAAAGTACGCACGATAAAAAATATGCATATTCTATTTCTACTCACACATCCCGTGTGGGATGTGACAATTGTGTCAACATTGGCAACGCCTGCCCTAAAATTTCTACTCACACATCCCGTGTGGGATGTGACCTCCTCGTAGCTGTATCCTAACGCCCGTTGTAACATTTCTACTCACACATCCCGTGTGGGATGTGACTAATATCCCGCATATTTCCCAGCCAAATTGGCAAATTTCTACTCACACATCCCGTGTGGGATGTGACATCTATGCATGGGACCCAACAGCGGCTGACAAGGGATTTCTACTCACACATCCCGTGTGGGATGTGACACAGATGCAGCAATAACGGCTGATAATGTATTCGATTTCTACTCACACATCCCGTGTGGGATGTGACATTGGGTTCATTATGAACACCTTCCTTCTAAAGAATTTCTACTCACACATCCCGTGTGGGATGTGACTGAAACGACAGACTGCTAGGTTTAATTCAGGACATTTCTACTCACACATCCCGTGTGGGATGTGACCGCTATATATAGTATATTTCAATCACATTATTCCCATATATTACAGGATGGACCTATAATTCATTTAGAATTATATTAATTTTACCGTTAAAACGGATTTTTTTCAAGCGAACCTCCTAGATTTTTTTAATCACCAGTAGTTCGCCTGTTTCATTTAAAAATCAAATGATTATAACCCCTTCTGGATTATATGTCTTCTTTGCACCTATATGTTCTACTCTTCTCTCCCAATTATTCCCCAAATAATAAAATCGAAGACTATCCTCTTCCTTATCTATTAAATCCATAAGTTTTTCTTTTAATTTTAAAAATGAAGAATAATCTAAATCTGCCTCAAAAACAGAATTTTGAACTCTCTGGGCATGATTCTGACATTCTTTTGCAACTTTTCGTAACCGTTTTTTCCCCGCCGGTGATGTCGTACTTACATCATAACTTATCAAAACCATCATTATTATTCACTTCCTCGTTTTTAATATATTACTTAAGCAAAAATGAAGGATATGTACTTATTTCTCCTCGCACATACTTCGCCAACAAATTACTTTGTACATATGGCAACAAACCACGAGGAATTTTCTGTTTCAAATATGGATGTGTCATTGTAGAACGTTTTTTCTCCTGCCATTTAGAAAGAACCTTTCTTCTCCCGTCTTCATTCAACCAAACAGCTCCAGAAATTTTTTGTTCAAAATCTTTCTCTCCCACTATTTTTAAATTCAAGAGAGTAATTACAAATCTCTCCACAATACATCTTATTTCCTCCACCAAATCACAAGCTAATGAACTTCGCCCACTTCTTAATGTATGACAATATCCTATATAGCTATCTAATCCAACTGTCTCTAATGCTGCGGCCACCTCATTTGTCGCTAACGTATAAATAAATGATAATAATGCATTCACTGGATCTAGTGGCGGATGTTTTGTTCTTAATTGAAATTCAAAATCAACCTTTTTATTTGTAATAAGTTTGTTAAATATGGAAAAATAATTCTTTGCACAAAATCCTTCAATTCCCACTATTTCTTCGATGGACTCTGCCTCGTAAACTTTATCAATCCCTTCCTTCAAAACTTCTAATACTTTTTGTATATTTTCATCTTCCCTTAACTCCGCATTATCATGCAATGTTCTACGTATTAACTGTCTGCAATTACTAAATTTTGCTGCCATAGTATTTTGTGTTAATAATAAACCTTCAGCTCTAAACTTGTCTATCTGCTGTACTCTCAGAAAAACATTTCCTTTTGTTTCACCACATACCTTTGCCAAAAATTTCCCCTGCGGTGAAATAAAGTTAATAGGTATTGTTTTACTAACACACTTTCCCATTAATGCTGGAGAGCAACCCAGATAATTGAAACAAACTATATTTTCTACATTTTCGAACGGAATACGAAGTTTTGTTTCTCCATCTATTTTACATACCAGATTTTCTCCGTCTAATGTCAAATATGCCTGTTCTTGCAATATATAAACTGTATTTAAAAGTTTTCTCATATTGATGCCCTTTCAATTTTCTCTATCTCGTTTCGAACGTCATTAATCTTTTTCATTGATGGCATACATAAATCTTTCATTGAACATCCACTACACTTTTGATTTTTTCTAATAGGAGGGATTTTGCCTTCTTCTAAATAATCTCTCATTTCTTCTAAAGTTTTTCTCAAAAAATCATCGTACTGTTGAAAATGTTCTTGTAAAGGTAAGGCAACTCTTTTCTTCACGTCTCCATAATAAATAACCCCTTTACAATCACCTCCAAATACAAAATCTATACATAACTTTTGTGCAAATACTTGCATTAAGTCATCTTCCCGATATTCTTGATTTTTTGGTTTTGTCGGTTTATATTCGACAATAACTATCTGATACTTCTCCTTACTTCCATTAATAGATATCCCGTTTTTATTTTCGTGCAACTCCATACAATCGGTCATTCCATATAAATTATAGGGTTCCAAATCATTATATATCGGAACTGATGTAAAAACTTTTTTCCCTCTAGAAATATAATTTTTCTTTGGATCATGTACTCTTTTATGCATCAAATTTGCTTTTGTGACAAAGATATTTTCTTCCCATGCTTTATCAATTTCCAAAAGTCCCCATCGATGTGGGCAGTATAAATAATGTTGGATAGAGCGAATTGTAATTTCTACACTACTCATAATTTTTCTATCATCTCCACTCCCTGCGGCATATTGTTATCAACCTGAATAACATAATCTTCTAATGACCGAGGAATCCTTCCCTCTTTTTCCTGAATTGTTATCTTATCAAATAAAATATGAGATGGACAACTTCCCAGAACATTATCATGTTTAAAAACATACAACTTTCTCATGCACATTTTTCCTCTTGCAGCACTATGATCATTTTCAAACATATTTATAATTGATGTCCATAAAAGCTCTACATCCTCTTCTGTCAATCCTGTTGATTTATTAGCAAGAGCGGCTGACACATAACCCTCTGCCCTGTATAATGCATATGGAATAATACTTTTTCTTCCCATCTCCGTATCACCACTTTTTTGATTACGCACTTCAGATGTTTTTGCCTGACGGGTAATAGTAATATCTAATGCATTTATTGGAGAAATACTTCTGGCAAAATTAATCTGCACTGGTCCTCTTACTATTCCGCAAGGGTCATCTCCCGTTGACATTACCGCTCCAAAAGCTCTTACATCAAAATAATTTTTGCAAATATATTCTCTTGCTTTTTTTACATCATCTACATTTTTTCCTTTTTTCCCAGTTTCTAAATTTTCAGTTCTATATGCTTCCGCAAATTTTTCGTTTAATGGCTTGTCTGGTTTTATCAGTATGTTATATCCCGGAACTCCCTCCTTTACAAGTTCCACATAATTTCTTATCTTACGCTTCAGGCATACATCTGTCACATATCCCAACCCCGACTCTACATCCATTCTAGGAGCATTTCCAGCATCTGGATCCCCATTAGGATTTCCATTCTCCACATCAAAAATCATAACAAAATCATATCTATTATTCAGTGCCATATTATTTTTCCTCCTCTTCTTTACTTGCATTCTTTTCATTTTTTTCAAAAAAGCTCTGATATTGCTGATAATATCCCACTATAAATTCTCCCTGTTCTTTTAATGAAAGCAGTTTAGGAAAACCTCCATTCAATGAATCTATAATCTCACCTATTAATTTATTATAAAAAACAGGATATGAAACTTTCTTCAAGTGTGCCTGTCCTAAACGAAGCAATTTAGGAAAAACCATTTGAGGATTCATAGATGCTGATGAAAAATAAGAATCCTTAATTGTTCGATTAAGGGCATTCTGATGTGCCTCCTGCTGCAACTTTTCTAAGACGGCAAAAAGTCTTCCAGACAAATATGCCTGCCCCTTATTTTCTTTATCCAATGCCATTTTTAATTCCTCCTTTTTATAATTTCTGTTAATATATGCTTTTATCATTCCTGCTCTTACACCATTTAACTTTTCACTTCCACTATCCACTCTAACTCTTCGAACTACTGTCTCTAATAAAGCATTTGGATAAGGTGTGTCATAAATAATAGACTCAAATATTTTTGCCGACAATGCCGGATTTATTTTATTATTTTTATCATCTTTCATTCTATACTCCGGAGAAGTCAATTCAAAATAAATACGATGAATCGATACAATATCAAGTCCACCTACTATTTTTAATTCCTGCTGAAATTTTGAAATGTTCCATAATATATCTGCATATTTTTTTCTGAAAATAAATTTCACAGACAGCCTTGAAGAATTTGGTTTCAATCCCAATATGTAAAAATCTACATTTTCATCTATTTTATCCAATTCTAAAAAATGTTCTTTTAACACTTTTCCTTTTTGTCCATCTCTCATAAGTTTTTGAAGTATATTGGAAAGTTCTTTTGCTTTTATTTTATCTGTTGTTTGAGAAAGCATCTTTAGGAATAAATCTTCATATTCTTCTCCTTTATCCATAGCCCAGAAAACAATCGTCATACCGTCTAACAATATTTTGTGTTTGCTGCTTAATAAAACATTCAAAGCCTCCGTATACTTTTTCATAACTTTTTCTGAAATATTACTATTATAAGATTGTTCATTTCCATAAGAGCTTTCTGAATTATTATTGAATCCAATCAACACGCTTCCTGTTGCCAGGCCACCATATACTCCCTTTATTTTCCCATGTATTCTTGCTATCGGTTCTTCTTCTCCTGTAATGGCACACTGTGCAAATGTTTTTTCGTTTTCCATTTCTCTATCAGTTTTATATACAGCATCCCATTTTTTCTTTAACTCAATATCCTCGTATAATAATGTCGTATCTGATTTTCCTGATAAAGCAAAGGAAAACCCAGAGGTCTCATAATCTTTTCCTAACCCTAACAGAAATTTATTTTCTAATTCCTCTTCTGGATTCCAATTTAATAGAAATTGTCGATAGGCATCTATTATAGGAGACTTTAAATCTTCGATAAATTCTAAATTTTTCTCTACAAATGCTTTATGAGATTTTTTTGCCTTTCCTGTCCTATCTTCCGTAGATAATTCACCTGTTTTTTTATCTCTATTTAATCCAAAAATGTACAAAGGTCTATGTTCTGAAATATTTGCTTCAATTCCAGATTTTTCTGTCCTTTCTGGCATTTTTACTTCTTTAGGAACTAGTCTTTTTACCACCTTCCCTTTTTTAGATTCCGCAATTTCTCTCTGCACATTTATTATATTATCTATCGTTCCTTCTTCCGTCAAAGAAATGAGGTAATGAATCTTTACTTTAGAATATCCTTCTGGAAGAACTTTTCCTTCTGCCGATAAAATATCATAATAATCACATAGTGCCTGAATTAGCATTTAAGTCCCTCCCTGTATTTTTCTACATCAATAACCCCATTTATCATATGTGGGCGATAGTAGAGCGTAGATGCTTTATCTGAAAATTTAGGATTATCCCAGTCTCCATTAACTGGCTTTCCACCATCTTCAAACTGTACTTTATAACTCATAAATCCCAAATCAACATCTCCCATTGCAATAATTCTCTCACTGATCATATTTTCATCAAATTTCTCCAGTAAAGAAATACTCTTTACCGGGAATTCACTACATCCCAAACACGGTGTCCTAAAACATTGTCCCTTTTCTAAACGTCGTTTAATAATATTATAGTGCTTTTTTTCCGCATCCTGTTCTTCTTCATTTTTCAGACCTGTCAGTTCAAAATGAAATTCTATACCATATTTCACATTTTTTAATACCATAGAGGCTCTCTGACTCCTGATTTTCGAGGTATAGATACATGGACTTTCCGCTTTCCCTTTCATTTGATTTTTAACTGCTTTAAATTTCACTTTTTCTTTTACTTCATTTCTTCGTATATTAATAAAATCAATTGGATGGAATACAATGATCTTATCAATTACATATCGGACAGCAGGCTTCCAGTACACACTTTTTAGCATTCCTTCCAAAGCTCCCGGAGTGGGAACATCATAACTTACCCTTTCAACTTTAAGCTCCGGTCTGGTAAAGCAGGCATAATCCCCCTCTACTAATACTTTAAATCCATAACTCATCCTTCTCCCCTCTCTTTCATTATAAAAAATAATCACTTGCTTCAAATAAGAGTCCTAATTCTTCATCATAATAATCCAAATTAGTAAGACAATAAATGCCTGTTCCAAAATCATCTACTACCTTTTGGTCCATTAAATCCTCTAATTCATTTTTATATAAAGAACAAGTATAATTCTGTAATTTTCTCTCATCCACTGTTTGCTTATACTTTAAATCTGCTACCATTTGTCTGCTTTTCTCATCTCTTGGAACTACTAGCGAAACCGTTCTACTGTCAATCAATTCAAAATTCTCTGCATATTTCTTAAATGGAATATATCTAAAATTATCACAAATACAATGCATCGTATTTTGAGATATACTATCTTCCTTAAGCGAAAAAATTCTTTCATAATACTCTTCTATACAGGCCGAATCAGAAATATCTTCATATTTTTTTAATAAATCTCTTGTTATATCCATTTCTACTGATATCGCCTTCTTTTTTGAATCAAGCATTTCAAACACAAACACATCTGCTTTTTCCCTTTTTCCCTCTCTATTGCATCGTCCTCCTGCCTGTAAAATATTATCCAATCCTTTTAATTCCCTAAAAACTGTGTAAACATCCAAATCTACCCCAGCTTCTATTAACGATGTAGAAACAATAGTAATCTGTCTCTCCTCCGATACATTTTTAAAATCTGGGAAATCTTTTTCCAGGTACTTCAAGTCTTTTCTGATATTCTTTAATACAATTGCCCTGTCTAACGCTGTCATATATGTAGATAAATGATACTTTTTCCCCGAAATCTTTTTATATAGTTTCCTTGCTGCTTTTCTTGTATTTACGATGATTAATGAGGATGGGCATAATGAACTCTTGGCAAGAAGTTCATCTTCTCCTATCTCTCCTAAATAATTATAATTACATTTTTGAAACTTTTTAAATAATGACTTATCTTCAATTAAGTTTACAATTTTACTGTCTGTCACTGCATATTTTCTTATCAAGCTTAAATAATCCGGCATTGTTGCTGTTAGAAAAACCGCTTCACTTTGCAAATATTTGGTAATATACGTAACTGCCTGCAGACATGGCTGTAAATATTTCTCCGGCATCATATGTGCTTCATCAAATATTAAAATACTATCAGCCATATTATGTATCTTGCGTAACTTTCCACGCTTGTTTGAATAAACTGACTCAAAAAATTGTACCGTTGTAGTAATAATAAACTTCGTATTCCCCCAGTTTTCTATTGCTATCTTAGCCGCTTCTTTATAATCTTCATCTATTTCATCTATATTTTCATAATCAAATGTAGATTGATGCCTTAATATCTCTAAATTATTTTGAAACAGCTCATTAAAAACTTCTGCAGTCTGATCAATGATACTATTATAAGGTATTACATAAATGATTCTTTTTTTCTTTTGTAAAATCACTCGTTCTAACGCAATCTTGACACTCGCCAAGGTTTTTCCACTTCCCGTTGGCATATTCAACAGATAAATTTCCGCAGTTGTTTTTGCATTTTCAAATGCCTGGCTTTGTAACAATGCTCTGGCTTTTTGAAGCTCTGTTTCAACCTGAAAACTTTCTAATCTTTGATTTACATTATCTAACGCTACTCCAAAATCCCCTTTTAATTCTCTTGGTCTTTCACCAACTCTACAAAAATTCGCCGTATCTTCTGAATCCGCATCCACAAGACATGAAAATAAATATCTTGTCAAAAACGCAATCTTATCTAGTACTTTCTCCTCACTATTGTCACAATCTGATAACAGAAATTGCAGAAAATCTTTCTCATCTAGTTCCGGTATTTCCAATTCTTCTTTATATGTAGAAAAATCTTCAAATTCCCTTTTTAATCTTCCAGTTAATGTCGGATCCGTCTCATAATCATTTGTAGTTCCACCATCTGGTATTCCTGAATGATGCCCGGCTATACAATATTCCATCATTCTTGACAAAATCCCTAATGGATATCTGGATTTATTCTCCGACATATCTTTTACAATAATTGCTCCACAAGTTGAATGTTCTACCCGTATATCACTTCCTGATATTCTTTTTTGAAAAGATTCCTGATACTTCCCACAGTCGTGTAATAACCCTGTTACATATGCTATCTTCTTAAATCTTTCAACAGCATATTCTTCTGCTAACATCGCAACATTTTCACTATGTTCCTTTACTGTTTGTTCTGTTTTTAATTCTTCATTAATATGCGCAATATACTTTTTCTCCATATAATACCCTCTCAAAAGCAATATTGTATTTATTTTTGTACATTCATGATAGCACAGTTATTTTTTTATTTCAACTTTTTCTTTATTTAGTTGAATATTAATTATAATTCCAATTAAAAAAGTTCCTTGCATTTTTCTGCAAGAAACTTTCTCTAGAATAATATTCAACCAAATAATTTCTACTCACATACCCATACGGTATGACTTCCATTTATAAATACATTTTTTATAAATTACATCCTTTACTCTATACTAACAAACTGGAAAATCCAATCCCAAAATTATATACTCTACTTTTCCTCCTCCCGATGCATCGCTGAAACTACCGCCGCCAAATGAAGCAGCACTCCATCAGCAAGTGCAGATTCTTCGATTTCAAACTTCGGATGATGATTCGGATAACACTTTCTTCCCGGTGTGCCACAGCCTGCGAAAGCAAATACGCCCGGAACTTCTTTCTGGTACCAGGAGAAGTCTTCTCCAAGCATCAATGGTGCGATATGGACCAGCTTTCTATTCTCTAATAGCTGTTCCGCTTCGTCTGCGATCCGGCGGGAAAGTGCTTCGTCGTTAAGTACCGGTGGATGGGAACCCTGCTCATAAGCAATCTTTACATTCCCACCGTAGCTGTCAGCGACTGCTTCCGCTCTTCTTCGGATGGCATCCTGTAGATGCTGTGCTACTATTTCAGAATAACTTCGACAAGTCCCTTCTAATACTGCCTTTCCTGAAATGATATTATACTGTGTTCCTGATTTTAAGGAACCGACTGTGACAACCGCTCCTTCGATCGGGTCTAATTCTCTTGCTACAATTGTCTGTATATTCATCACAAAATCCGCTGCCATAACTGTAGCATCCACACATTGATGTGGTTTTGCTGCATGGCCGCCTTTACCGATAAAAGTAATAGAAAAACGGTCTGTCTGTGCCATTCTTGCTCCCGGTTCTACCGAAATCTCCCCGGCTTTTATATCGGAAAACAGATGCAGGCCAAATATCTCATCAACATCTTCTAAGATTCCCTGTGAAATAATATGTTTTGCACCTTTTGTATTCTCTTCAGATGGCTGAAAAATCAGCTTGACACGTACTGTAAGTTCTGATTCCATCTCTTTTAATATGGAGGCTGCCCCTAAAAGCCCTGCAATATGTCCATCGTGTCCACAGGCATGCATCTTTCCCGGATGTTTTGACTGAAATGGCAGATCCGTATCTTCTGAAACTCTCAGACCATCAATATCCGCTCTAAGTGCTACTGTATAGGCATCATGTGGTCCAATATATGCAGTTACTCCTGTTGGATCTAAACGAAGTGGATGAATTCCCATCGCAGTAAGCTTCTCACAGATTAATTCTGTTGTTTTCTCTTCCTCAAAACCCAATTCCGGTATCTGATGGAATTCATGATACCAGGAAATGAACTCTTTTCTCTTCCCGGATACTTTCTCTAATAATTCTTCCCGTATCATATTTGCCTCCTTTTTATATGCTCTTACTCTATCCACGAATCAAACGAACAATGAACACGATTGCAATAATTACAACTGCGACCGGTAACAATGCTCGAAGCAAGAATAACACAACAAAAAATATAAGTGCTGATATAATGATTGTCATGATCATTCTTCCAGCATTCTGCAGCGTTCCGCCTCCCCGCTGTCCGCTGTTTTCAATATCGCCTCTTTCAGAATCATACGAACTTCCATAATTACTGTACGAGCCTTCCCTGTAATCGCTGTCTTTATAACCTGAATTACCGGAAGCGGCTCCCTCATTCCCATGAGCATCAATAATCGAACGTGCGATAAGACGTGGACTTCCTAACTCCCGGATTACATCTTCCTCACTTTTTCCATTACGGATCTCATCCTCAAAATACTGCCTGTAATATGTTAAAGAATCGGACAATTCATACGCAGATACCTCTCCTTGCAGAGACTGTTCTAATTCCATCATAAACTGTTCTTTTGTCATTCTTTTCTACCTTTCTTTTGCTTTCGATACTTTTATTCTTTTTCATAAATACTTTGTTCAAGAATACCAAGGCATTCTTACTGCGAGGTGTGTGTCATGTAATGCATGACCTATTCTTCTTTAACTTTAAATCATCCTTCTTAAAATATCCAGACTAATTTTCTTCTTCGAATTTATCCATATTTTCGGTTTTTCCAATTACTACAATAATATCATTATGTTTAAAGCGATAATCCGGCATAATTTCAATATTCGTTTCCGAATTATTTTCTAAAGCGATAATATTTAATTGATACTTTCGACGGATTTCTGATTCCTGCACACTTTTGCCGATCAGATTTTTCCCAACTGGAATCTGACGAATTTCTATATTGTTACTTAAAGAAACAAAATCAAGGAAATTGTCCGATATTAATTTTTTCCCAAGGCGAAGTGCCATATCACGTTCCGGATAGACTACCTCTGCTCCAAGCTTCTTTAATACTGCTCCCTGCTCTTCACTTGTCGCTTTGGCAATAACATGCGGCACTCCAAGTTCTAGTGCAGACATTGTTGTTAAAATACTGACATCGACTTTTTCTCCAATACAGATAATTGCAACATCGCAGTTCTGGATTCCTATTTCCCTTAACGCATCAATTCCCAGATTCTCTGCTACAAACGCATAATCTGTATAACGACGGATATTTTTAATTTTTTCTTCACTTCTATCAACTGCGATTACTTCTTTTCCTGCCTGTGAAAGGGCGATAGCAAGTGCTGTTCCAAAACGTCCAAGTCCAATCACTCCATAAGCTGTTCCACGCTTCTTTTTCATCTTTATATCCTTTCTTCTATCCAATCGAAATCATTTCTTCAGAATATCTTGCATTCGGTGTAGTATCTTTACTCCATACAGAAAGAAGTGTAAATGCACCAACACGTCCCGTAAACATTAACAGAATAAGAAGTATTCTTGCAGCTATGCCAAGTTCCGGAGTAATTCCTGTAGAAAGTCCTGCGGTACTGAATGCAGATGTCACTTCAAATATAAGCTGTATAAAATCATATTCCGGCTCAAATACACATATCAAAAATGTAGCGGTGCATAAAATGCCGACATATAATACTGTAATCATAAATGCCTTTGAAATATTCTCATCAGATATGCTGCGCCGGAAAGCATGTGCAGACTTTTTCCTTCCCAAACATTTTAAAGCCTGTATCATCACAAAAATGGTCGTTGTCTTTGCACCACCTCCCGTTGAGCCCGGAGAGGCACCGATGAACATAAGAATACACATTGCAAATAAACCTGCTGTTGAAAAATTTCCAATATCATACGTAGAAAATCCTGCTGTTCTCGTTGTCATACTCTGAAAAAATGCACCCATCCATGTGATATTTTTTTCTGTTGCCTTTAAAATAAACATACCTCCAAGCAGAAGTACTGCTGTCATAGAAACAACAACCTTTGAATGCAGACAAAGTTTTTTAAAATGTTTTTGCTTCACAATATCTACAAGAACAAGGAATCCAAGACCGCCGGCAATTACTAAAATATCCGTTGTTATATTTAATAAAATATTATCTTTGTAGGGAATCAGATTATGCATTCCTCCAAGATTATCAAAGCCAGCATTATTAAATGCAGCAATAGAATGAAAAATACTTATCCCTATTGCATGTAATGGCGAATAATCTTTCCTAAATACAATAAAACTGATAAGCGCTCCTACTGCCTCAAATCCAAGGGTAATCGCAAGAACGACCCGCACCAGACGCACCATTCCGCCATAGGTGTCAACATTTAATGCCTCTTTTACCAGCAGACGGCTTTTAATGCTTACTCTTTTACCTGCTGCGATAATCAGTCCGACACCGACAGAAGCAATTCCCAGACCACCAATCTGTATCAACATAGCAATGATCATCTGCCCTATCGCAGTAAAACTGTCTGCAGTATCTACTACTACAAGACCGGTAACGCAAACAGCGCTCGTTGAGGTAAACAATGCATTAAGAAAAGAAAGATGTACTCCTTTTTTCACAGAAAAAGGCATCATCAATAGTATTGCTCCCGTCAGGATTACTGCGCCAAAACCCAGTGCAATAATCCTGCTTGGACTTTGCTTTTTTAATAAATCAAATATCCGCTTCATCGCTTCCTCTTTTCTTAACTTTTCGCACAATTGCATAGTCCACCATATGATTCTCAATATTTTTTACATCTATCTTTAAATCATTCACTTCCAGAGAAAACTTCTCTCCTTCTGCCGGAACTCTTCCGATTGCATCCCACACAAAACCACTAAAAGTATCAAACACTTCCGGAAACTCTACACCAAGAGCCTCCGATACCTCGTCAAGCTGTGCACAGCCTTGAATCCGCCAGACATCTTCTTTGATTTTTTTAATATCTTCTGGTTTTGCCGGCATCTCTTCTTCTTCTAACTCACCAACTAAAGCTTCTACCAGGTCATGAAGCGTTACAATTCCACTCATTCCTCCGTACTCATCAAGTACAACCGCAAAATAAATCCTAACCTTCTTCATATGTGCAAACAATATGTTGGCCTTCATATTCTCCGGTACAAAATACGGATCATCCACCGCATTCTTCATTACGTATTCCTTTGACTTATCTTCCGAACGAAAATAATCTTTCGTATCAAGAATCCCTACAACGTCTTCCTGATTTGAATCAATGATCGGAAAATGTGAAAAACGACATTCTCTAATCGTCTTTTCCCATTCCTGCGCATCGTCCTCAAGATTTAAACAAACCAGATCTCGTCGTCTTGTACTGACCTGTTCTGCTGTCGTATCATTGAACTCAAATACATTCTGGATCAGTTTACTCTCTTCCTTCTGAATCGTACCCTGCTCCTTTCCTTCTGCAAGCATCATGCGGATTTCCTCTTCTGTAACTACTTCCTGTTCTTCCTCCGGATTAATACCGACTATCCGCAAAAAGATATTAGAAGAAATATGAAGTAATCCTGCAAGCGGTGCAAATAGTTTCGCAACAAGAAATAATATCCCTACCATTTTAAAGGCATCATCCTCGGACTTACTCATCGCTGCCCTTTTTGGCAGTATCTCACCAAACAGTAGATTCACATACGTAAGAATAAGTGTAACTACGATAACCGAAACTCCATACACTGCCTGTTCTGAAGCAATCATCCTTCCTGCAAAAACTTCCATCACTACACTTTTTACAAACTCTGCAAAATACACTGCCACAAAAGCACCGCTTAGCAATCCTGCGAATGTTACAGCTGCCTGTATCGCCTCAAGAAACTTTGCCGGCTTCTCAAGGAGCAGAACAGCCTTCTCAGCCCGTCGGTCACCTTCTTCTGCCATCTGCTTTATCTTTGTTTCATTCATAGAAATAACCGAAATCTCTGCACTTGAAAAAATCGCATTCAATATGATCAATACAATCTGTAATACTATTATGCCAACCATTTTTTCTAAAAAAATCCTCCATGTATGTAGTATATACTCTCAGAGTCTTCCCTGCACTTACTTATATTAAAAAGATTTATAAGAAGATTCCAAGGGCGCATTAGTAAAATCTATTATAGCACAAAACCCCTAAAAATAACATTTTGATTTGAATAACCGTGGGAATCAAAAAAGTACAGCATCGCAACTGTAATGTCATAGTAAATAAAATGTGTTTAAACATTCTCATACATGACAATCTTTACATATACGATACTGTACTTTTTAATTTCTTATATTAATTAAATATTAATCAAATATCAAGATGTTTGAGAATCAAAAGATATTGATTACATCATTCCCATTCCGCCTGCTGGCATTGCTGGAGCTGGGGTATCTTCTTTAATGTCTGCTACCACAGATTCTGTTGTCAGTAAAGTAGAAGCTACGCTTGTTGCGTTCTGTAATGCACTTCTTGTTACCTTTGCAGGATCAATGATTCCAGATTCAACCATATTTACATATGTTTCTGTTAATGCATCAAATCCCATTCCTACTTCGCTTTCTGCTACTTTGTTAATGATAACAGAACCTTCAAGACCTGCATTCGCTACAATGTGATATAAAGGAGCTTCTAACGCTTTCAGCACGATTTCGGCACCTGTCTTTTCATCACCGGAAAGTTCTTTAGCCATTTCTTTCACTGCTTTTGCTGCATGGATGTAAGCAGATCCACCACCTGCGATGATACCTTCTTCTACTGCTGCTCTTGTTGCTGCTAAAGCATCTTCCAGACGGAGTTTTGCTTCTTTCATTTCTGTTTCTGTTGCGGCACCAACACGAATAACTGCAACACCACCAGATAATTTAGCTAATCTTTCCTGTAATTTTTCTTTATCAAACTCAGATGTTGTCTCTTCAATCTGGGACTTAATCTGACCTACTCTTGCTTTGATCGCATCTTTATCGCCAGCACCATCAACAATTACTGTATTCTCTTTTTCAACTTTAACAGATTTTGCACGACCAAGCATATCGATCGTTGCATCTTTCAGTTCAATACCAACTTCTTCAGAAACAACTGTACCACCTGTTAAGATAGCGATATCTTCAAGCATTGCTTTTCTTCTGTCACCATATCCAGGAGCTTTCACACCAACAACAGAGAATGTTCCTCTTAATTTGTTAACGATTAATGTTGTTAATGCTTCTCCTTCGATATCCTCAGCAATAATTAATAATTTAGAACCGCTCTGTACGATCTGCTCTAATAACGGAAGGATTTCCTGAATATTAGCAATCTTCTTATCTGTGATCAGAATATATGGATCATCTAATTCTGCAACCATTTTCTCCATGTCTGTTGCCATATAAGCTGAAATATATCCACGATCGAACTGCATACCTTCTACAAGGTCAAGCTCTGTTTTCATTGTCTTAGACTCTTCGATCGTAATAACGCCATCCTGAGAAACTTTCTCCATAGCGTCTGCTACTAACTGGCCAACTTCTTCATCAGCGGCAGAGATTGATGCAACTTTGGCAATCTGTTCTTTGCCTCCAACCTGCTCGCTCATCTTTTCGATAGCTTCTACTGCTACATTTGTTGCTTTCTTCATACCTTTTCTTAAGATAATAGGATTTGCACCTGCTGCTAAGTTCTTCATGCCTGCATTGATCATTGCCTGTGCTAAAACAGTAGCTGTTGTAGTACCGTCACCTGCAACATCATTTGTCTTTGTTGCAACTTCTTTTACAATCTGAGCACCCATATTTTCAAATGCATCTTCTAATTCAATATCTTTTGCGATCGTAACACCATCATTTGTAATTAAAGGAGCACCAAAGCTCTTATCAAGAACTACGTTACGTCCTTTTGGTCCAAGTGTTACTCTTACAGTATCTGCTAACTGGTTTACGCCTGCTTCTAATGCTTTTCTGGCTTCTACGCCATATTTAATCTCTTTAGCCATAATAAAGATTCCTCCTGTTATATAAAATATATTAACCAAAAATTATGAATGATTATCTGATATAAATCAAAATAAATATATGTTACCTATTATTCTACGATTGCAAGAATATCACTCTGTTTTACAATGATATATTCTTCCTCTTCCATTTTAACATTCGTTCCTGCATATTTAGAATAAATTACTTTCTGTCCAACGGTTACTTCCATCTTAACATCGTCTGTTCCAGGACCTACAGCTACTACTTCTGCTTCCTGTGGTTTTTCCTGTGCGGAGCTAGTAAGAATAATACCAGTCTTTGTTTTTGTTTCTGCCTCCAGCTGTTTTAATACAACTCTGTCTGCTAATGGTACTAACTTCATAATATAATGCCTCCTAATCAAAATTAATTGTAAATCTGTTATCTTTCTTATTTTTATGTTGTTAGCACTCATTACGTTTGAGTGCTAATCGCTAATACCTATAATATGTTTTTTCTTTTATAATTGCAAGTTTAAAAATTCTTTATTTCTTTGTAATTTGTTTTATATCTATATTTATCTCTCTTTTCCTCTTGTTTTCTGATTATATCTCTTTTTTTCTTTAGTTTTTCTCTTCCCAGTATGTTTCTTCTCAAGATTCTTCATTCGAAACCGCCCATTTTCATAAATACCGGTAATCTGCTTATATCCTCTTTTTGTTTTTATAATGTCTCCCACCTTAGCATCTGGAGGTAATTGATACTTTCCATACACTCTTCGAATTCTGTTTCGATTCTTTTTTCTCCCATATATCTTATGCGGAACACTATACATTCTTTCCATAGCCAAAGGAGACTCCTCTCCTTTTCTATCATATTCCTCTGCATTCACTGCTATGGAACACAATAGGATTCCTATAAGTACTCCAAATCCCAGTATTCTTATCTTCATCATTCTCCTCCTCAGCGCAATCAAGTCGTTCCATCATCGCAATGATCTCGATCATCTGTACCTTATTTTACTTTATATATAGACGCAGTTTTTATGTAAAATGTTTCATTCTCTTGAAAAAAAAAGTGCACTATCTATATAGCACACTTTATCATTTCTTTTATTTAATTACAAACTGTTATCTTTCTTCGCTTTTTCTATTATAACTTCAGGAATCGCTCTTTATCGCTTTAATCTGTGAGAGTAATTCCTGCTCATCCACATCCGTAATCGCATCATCACCCGTCAGCGCCGCAATAAAATGGCTGATCTTTCCATCGTAGGACTCTTTAAGAATTGCCCTTGCTTTATTCTGCTTAAACTGCGCCTTTGTTATCTTCATCTGATAACAGGTCTTTGTTCCTTCTTTTTCTTTCTTTAACAGTCCCTTTTCAATGAGACGGCTTAAAAAAGTATTCAATGTCTGTTTCTTCCAGTTTTTATCCAGATTCTCATTAAAATACTTCATTAATTCCCCAAAAGTATACTTATCCCCCATTCCCCAGAAATACTCCATTATCTCGTATTCTGTTTTACTCAAGTGACTACTCATATACTTCATCCTCCTGTGTACTTGCTTTGCATTTTATAATATATAGACTATACTATGGCTTAATTATTCTTGCAAGCACTTTCTATATTTCTTTCATTGACATTAGTTAGGGTTAAAAGGTATCTTGACATTTTTTTTAATATATTATACTGTACTCTCAGATTTTTTTGATTTTTATTTATAATAAACGAAAGGATTTTTTATGAAAAAAACAGGTCGTTACCATAATGATTACAGTCCAAGATATACAGAAGCATTTGATATTTACGAGAAAGCAAAAAATCATGTAAAAGCTCAAAAAAAGAAAGAAAGATTACGCTCTCTTTCGATTATTGAACAAGAACATGGCAACAGAAGCTGCGATGATAATTCCGTATCCGACAAAGCTCCACAAATCAGGAATCTGTCTAAGGAACAGAAAACCAAGGACTGTGGAGAAAATAATCTGTGAATAATCATAGATTGAAATCTCGCCTGCCGGTGCGCAGGTATATGCTGCAGTAATAGTAAACTGCCCTCCACTTGCAAATAATCCGGCAAGGAGCAGACAGCCAAACTGAGCAAGTGTCATTGGATGAAAGTCAAATATAAGATATGGCAATGTCACAATGCAGGAGAATGCGGAGAAAAAGAGAACGATAAACGGACCTTTTACACCGTTTGTTCCAAGGATTCGAACATACGTATATGCGATTCCTGCTCCCATCCCACCAAGAAGTCCAATAAAAGCCGGCAGTGCAGTTACGGAAGCAAAACCTGGTTTAATAACAAATAAACTTCCGATAAAAGCGATACATACACAACTTGCCGCAAATGGATGTATTTTTTCTTTTAGAAGCAGAAATGAAAATAAAATGGCAAAGAACGGAGATAGTTTATTTAAAATAGATGCATCTGCAAGCATCAGATGATCGATCGCATAGTAATTACATAAAATACCAAGCGTACCACAGATTGAACGCATCAACAGATTTTTAAGCTGTCCTTTTGGTATATGCACTGGTGTATGCGATTTTTTCAAAGCAATAAGCGCAAAAAATACTGCAACAAAATTACGGAAAAAGCTTTTCTCAATAGACGGCAGATCTCCGGCAAGCCGAACCATCATATTCATAAGTGCAAAGAAAAAAGCTGACGTAATAATCAAGATAATCCCTTTATTTTTCTGACTCATACAAATTCCTCTTTCTATAATTAATTATAGTTAAAAATTCTAGTTAAAACTTTTTAATACTGAACTTGAAAGAAGAAGCATAATTCATTAAAGTATTGGTTTTATAACTTTAATAAATCATGCTTCTTTTAAATAGTATCTGCAGCAGTTTCGTTCTACCCTTGGGCTGCAGGCATCTTACTCTGAAGCAGCTGTAGTTCCTGTTGCTGCATCGGTAGAATCTGCAGGTGTTGTCTCTGTCACTGCCTGTGTTGTAGGATCTGTACGATAATGAACAGTTCCCGCATCAAGAGTTTCTCCTCTTGCTTTATAGAGTTCAGGTACGGTTACTAACTGGAATCCCTGTGCGATCAAATCCGGAACAAATCGTTTTACTGCATCTACATTATATTCGTGGATGTCGTGAAGAAGTACAACATCTCCATCCTGTGCTTTCATCACTTCATTATAGGTCGCATCTGCATTCTTTGTTTTCCAGTCCTCTGTATCAAGGGACCAGTTCATACAGCAAAGATTATATCCACCTACAGCAGATAATACTGTTTTGTTTACTGCTCCATAAGGAGGACGCATTAAGGCTGGCTTCACACCAATGGCATCTTCAATCGCGTTAACAGACTTGCTAATCTCACTGTCAAGTGTAGATGCGTCAAGACTTGTGAGAACTTTATGGCTGTACGTATGTGTTCCAACTTCCATACCAAGATTATGTTCTCTCTGTACAGTTTCCGGATAATATCCCGCATTCTGTCCTAAACAGAAGAAAGTTGCCTTTGCATAGTTTTCTTCCAAAGTATCAAGCATTGGGGTTGTTGTATCCGGGTTAGGACCATCATCAAAAGTAATCGCTACCATCGGCTTACTTGGGTCGATTGCCGGATAAATTCTAAGATCAAAAGATGCGCTTAACTTCGAACCATCTGTTGCTGCAGCAGTTACCTTCACTGTATTCTTACCTGCATTCTTGCCTGGTTTTAACACGCCATCCTTTGTTACTGTTACCATTCCATCTTTATCACAAGTCCACTTCAGCTTTGTATTTGTCGCATTCGATGGCTCATGCGTAATCTTTAACTGCATTGTCTCGCCAACACGAATCGTTGTTGCCGGTGCACTAACCTTTAAGTCTGTCATCGGTACACTATTATCCGCTTTTTCAGTTGATGCTTCTGTTGCTTTTCCTGAATCCATTCCTTTATTCCCTGCTTTATTATCTGCTGAACCAGGAGAAAAAAGATTCCTTATAATAGCAAAAATACCACATAATAATATCACAACAACTACGATTGCTGCGATCATCTTAACGGCACCTGATTTCTTTTTTCTTTTCATGACTGCCTCCTGTAAAATGTCTACTTTCATGTACTCTTAAAAATCTGTTACATCTATTCAAAAATATCTCTCAAAAATGTCTCACATTCTTACTGCGAGATACGCGCTTACCTGCAGAGTAAACGTTATCTCTCATCTGACATAAAATATAAAAGGCGAAAACCAAAGTATGATTTCCGCCTGCTTTTAACTTATTGCATAGTTTCAAAATGTCATAAAGATATTCTGAAATGAACAAAAATTATACTCTGGATAAGTATTCTCCTGTTCTGGTATCAATCTTTAACTTATCGCCAAGATTTACAAATAAAGGTACGTATACAACTGCTCCTGTCTCAACTGTACAAGGCTTTGTTGCTCCTGTTGCTGTATTACCTTTCTCACCTGGTTCACATTCTGTTACTTCTAACTCTGCAAACATTGGTGGTTCGACAGCAAAGATATCTCCGTTATGAGAAATCATCTTAACCATATCATTCTCACGAACAAACTTAAGAGAGTCACCAATCATATCTTCATTCAATGCGATCTGATCGAATGTCTCTACATCCATGAAGTAATATAAGTCACCATCTGTGTATAAATACTGCATATCTGTACGCTCAATATGTGCTGGTGGGAACTTCTCTGTTGGACGGAATGTCTTCTCAACAACACCACCGTTCTTAATATTCTTCATCTTCGTTCTTACGAAAGCTGCACCCTTTCCTGGTTTTACATGCTGGAAATCTACGATCTGAAATACATTTCCCTCAAGTTCGATAGTTAAGCCATTTTTAAAATCGCCTGCAGAAATCATATCTGAAAATCCTCCTTAATCACTAGTAAATCATTCATTAATCTATTCTATAATAAATACCTCTATTTTTCAACACTTTTTTTCCTTATGCTTCGGAAATAGAAAAACAGAACGATTCTTTCCAAATATCGTTTGAGAACAATCTGAATCTCTTCTTTTGGGTGAATCGGCTTAACCATGATCGTGTAAAGACCGGCTCTCTTTGCCCCTAATACGTCTGTAAAAATCTGATCTCCTATAAACAGGGTATTTTCTTTTGTTGTTTTCATTTTACGGATTCCTTCTTCATATCCCCCCGGCAGAGGTTTTCCTGCTTTAAAAATATAATCAGAATCTACTTTATCGCAAAAACTTTTTACTCTCGGTTCTTTATTATTCGATATAAGACAGGTTGTAAAACCTATCTGTTTTAATTCTTTAAACAAAGCAAGCGCCCGCTCATCCGCAGGAGCTCCGTGAGGAACTAAAGTGTTGTCGATGTCGAACAATATTCCTCTGTATCCGTCCTTATATAACTTTTTAAAATCAATTGCATAAGTAGAATCCATATACTCATCCGGGTATAACATGTGCCGCATATATTTTCCTTTCTCATTCTTCGCATTTTCGTAAGTTACATATATTCTTCATAACTGTTTCTAAGCTTTTCTAACGCTTTTTTCTCAATACGGCTTACATACGATCTGGAAATCCCCATCATTGCCGCTACTTCTTTTTGCGTGTGTGGTCTATTTCCACATAATCCATATCGTTTCAAAATAATCGTCCGTTCCCTGCTGTCTTCTAACAAAAAGACTTCCTGCTCAAGATGACTGAGATAATATTTGTGAAGATACTGATCCACCAGCGCCGCCTCATCCGTAGAAATAATATCAAGAAGACTGATGTGGTTTCCTTCCTGATCGGTACCAATTGGTTCATATAAAGATACTTCTCTTAGAATCTTCTTTTCCTGACGAAGCATCATCAAAAGTTCATTCTCTATACATCTGGCAGCGTAGGTTACCAGCCTTCCACCCTTATCCAGATCAAATGTATTTACTGCTTTGATCAATCCGATCGTGCCGATGGAAATCAGATCATCCAGGTCTCGGTCTGGTGAGTTATATTTCTTTACAATATGGGCAACCAGCCTGAGATTATGCTCAATCAATTTCTCTTTCGCCTTCTCATCTCCGTTACGGTACATTTTAAGATAATATCTTTCTTCTTCCATCTTTAATGGCTTCTTAAATGACCGCATACAACGCTCCGAAACCCGTTTTCCTTACATTATATGCATGACAGGATGGACACTGTTCCTACTCTTTTCTTCGAAGCAGATACCCCTTCTCTAATGCTTCCCCAAAGTTGATCCAGATTTCCTGTTTTGGATGTGGTGCAGATTCTACTGCATGACGATCTTCATCTTCCATACCAAGTACTTTGAGATTTCTGTTACTTCCGTCTGGAATCATCACTTCAATTGTTTCTCCTACTGAGAATTTATTTCTCTGGTAAATCTTGCACCAGCCATTCTCATCAACATCCTGCACGATTCCGATATACGTATATTCCTTAATATAAGTATTTGCATCATAGATCTGGGAATTCTCGTCTGTCTTTCCGTAATAAAATCCTGTAGTAAACTGACGATACGTGCATTTTGCGATTTCTTTACGGTAATAATCCAAATTCTTTTCAAATAATTCTGGAGAAGTCTTATAATCGTCGATCGCTCTTCGATACGTTCTGGTAACAGCTGCCACATAAAGTGCTGTCTTCATACGTCCTTCAATCTTCAGACTATCCACTCCAGCCTCAAGCAGATCCGGAATGTGTTCGATCATACAAAGATCTTTTGAATTAAAAATATAAGTACCTCTTTCATTCTCTTCCACAGGAAGATATTCGCCCGGACGGCTTTCTTCCATAACATAATATTTCCAGCGGCATGGATGTGTGCATGCTCCCATGTTTGCATTTCTTCCGGTAAAATAGTTACTAAGCAGACATCTTCCAGAATGAGAAATACACATTGCTCCATGAACAAAGGCTTCGATTTCCATATTTTCCGGAATATTAGCACGAATCTCTGAAAGCTCTTTTAACGATAACTCGCGGGCTGCCACAACACGACTTGCTCCCTGTGCATACCAGAAATTATATGTTGCATAGTTTGTACTATTTGCCTGTGTACTGATATGTCTTTCAATATCCGGACATTCTTCTTTTGCTATCATAAACACACCCGGGTCAGAAATGATCAGCGCATCCGGTCCAATTTCCTTTAATTCTCTAAAATACTCTCGTATTCCTTCTAAATCTTCATTATGTGCCACAATATTAGCTGTAACGTATACTTTTACTCCATTTTCATGAGCAAACTTTATACCTGCTTCCATATCTTCTCTTGAGAAGTTACGGGCTTTTGCACGAAGACCGTACATTTCTCCACCAATATATACTGCATCCGCGCCATAAAGTACTGCTGTCTTTAATACTTCTAAACTACTTGCCGGTATAAGTAATTCTGTATTTCTCATTATATCCCTTTCTTTCTGTTTTGCTTATAGACGATCATTATGGTATCGCCTGTATTATCATTTTTATTTTAATTTTAATCTTCTTTTTTAACACTGATTGCCATGCCATCTCCGGTTTCAAGAATAACGGTATCGATTGCTTCATCATGGGTCAGTGCATATAAATACTCTCTCATTCGATTATGAATCGTGTGATTCCGTCGTTTAATGCCATAGCGGGACTCAAAAATGTCTCCGTCCTGAAGCACGTTATCTGACACTAAGATTCCTCCCGGAGCTAAAAGTCTCATCACTTCCGGCATAAAATGAATGTATTGTCCCTTTGCCGCATCCATGAAAATAAAGTCCCAGCTTCCGGACAATCCTTTTAAAACTTCTGCCGCATCTCCTGCAATTAACGTAATCTTATCTTCCATGCCTGCAAGGGCGATGTTTGCCTTCGCCCGTTCAATACGCGGCGGATAATTCTCTATTGTTGTTATGTGTGTATTTTTCCCGGTATTTTCACCCATAAAAACCGAAGAAAATCCTATGGCAGCACCTACCTCAAGAATTCTCTCCGGTTTTTTAATTTGCAGTAGTATTCGAAGAAGCTCGCCTGTCTCTTTACGGATAATCGGCACATCATCCCTGACTGCCTCTTTCTCAATCATATGCAAAGCCTCAGACCCTCTGTCTACTCCAAAGGAACGAATGAAATCCAGAACTCTCTCTTCTGTGATCACTGTAGCTTTTCCTCCTCATGGGTTAACTGTTTTAATATATCTGACGGCTTCGTGGAAGAAGAAACCCGATATTCTCCCGGACGGATATTCTCATATCCGTTCATACATCGAAGAGATATGGCAAACAGATATGCATTATCTACGATCCCCTGTTCTGCCAGATCCTTAGAGATATCCAGAAGGGATTCCTTCTCCTCCACAACCAGTACAGTCTCTATTGCTTCCTGTGGCTTGTTCTTTGCCTTGTCTTCAAAAATAGCACGACCAAACCCACTCATTCGCACAAAGAGCAGAACAAAAAGAAGCAGAATAAAAATATATGCTAATGTCTTTATAATGATGTGCATTACTCTTTCCAACATGATTCCTACCCCTTATCCTTACTCCTTTTATTCTTAATATATCTCAGAATTCAAGAATGCCTCGGCATTCTTGCTGCGAGATGCGCGTCATGCAAAACATGACATATTTCTTTTGCGCATCTCTGCAATCCTGCCGGAGGCTATATCAGATGGGGGATTGACTCCCACCACTGATACTAATTTGCTCCTCGCCACCTGAAGAGGTGGAAGTCATCTCACATCTGATATATCCCAGAATCCTATGTGCCTGATTTTATAAAGCGCATAAGTATCTGCCAGTATTTATCTGTCTTTTATTAAACTTCATCCATATAGGACAGATCCAGCTTGATATCCTCTGCGATACCATCATATACTATTCGCATCAGCTTGCATATCCGCTGTTCTGCGGAAAGGAAATCTACCACCACTGGTTCTGTCAGCACATCTTTATATTCCGAATGAAGCGACTCCATTCTTTCAAAGTACTGTTCCTGTTCTCTTTCCAGCTGTAAATGCAGGCTTTTTCCACGAAATTCTTTAAACTTATGATACAGCTCCTCCTGTGCTTTCAGAACTGCCAGATCCTTTTGATAACACTTGTAATCTTCTGTATGGCAGATCATATTCGTCAGCTGCTTCGTGCTCTGACAAATATCTTCTGTATCAGGAAAGAACGGTATTGATAACTTTCCTTCATTCATCATGTTCTACACTTCCATAATGATTGGAAGAATCATCGGACTTCTCTTCATCTTCTTCCATATATAATCTCCGAGATCATCGCGGATAGCTCCCTTAATACGACCCCAGTCTGTAATCTTCTTCGCATTGCAATGCTCTAACGTATTCGTAACAACACTCTTCGCCTCTTCCATGAGCTTCTCGCTCTCTCTCACATAAACAAAGCCTCTTGAAACGATATCAGGTCCCGCTAAAAGTACTCCATTATAACGGTCAAGTGTAACTACTACTATAAATAATCCGTTCTGCGACAAATGCTGACGATCACGAAGAACGATATTACCGACATCTCCAACACCGAGACCATCTACTAAGATTCCCTGTGCCGGCACATGACCAGTTACCTTCGCCTGCTCTTTAGAAATGGTCAGTACATCACCAGACTGCAGAATCATAACATTCTCTTTTGGAATTCCCATCTCAACTGCAAGATCTTTATGTCTCTTCAAATGACGATACTCTCCATGTATCGGTATAGCATACTGTGGCTTTGTCAGCGTGTAGATAAGCTTAATCTCTTCCTGACAGGCATGTCCAGAAACGTGTGTATCCTGGAAAATAACACTCGCTCCCTTCTTGGCAAGCTCATTCATTACTTTTGATACTGCCTTTTCATTACCAGGAATCGGATGAGAACTGAAAATAATCACATCACCCGGCTTAATAGAAACCTTGCGATGTGTGGAAGCTGCCATACGGCTTAATGCTGCCATTGTCTCTCCCTGACTTCCTGTTGTGATAAGCACGAGCTGCTCATCCACGTAATTCTTCATCTGTTCTATGTCAATCAGCGTATTGTCTGGAATCTTAATATAGCCAAGCTCTGCCGCCGTAGAAATTGTGCTGACCATACTTCTTCCTTCGATTACTACTTTCTTTCCACAACTATATGCACAGTCTATGATCTGCTGCACACGATCTACATTGGAAGCGAAAGTTGCCACGATAATACGATGATCCTTATTCTCATCAAAAAGATGGCGAAGCGTTCGCCCAACGGTTCTTTCTGAAGGAGTATATCCTTCTCTCTCTACGTTTGTACTCTCGCACATCAGTGCAAGAACACCTTTCTTTCCAAGTTCTGCAAAACGTCCCAGATCGATCGCATCTCCAAATACCGGTGTGTAATCAATCTTAAAGTCACCGGTGTGTACGATAATTCCTGCCGGTGTATAGATAGCAAGAGCTGCCGCATCACTGATACTGTGGTTCGTTTTGATAAATTCTATACGAAATCTTCCCAGATTAATAGACTGGCCATGTTTAATGACCTTTCTTCTGGTTGTTCTTAAAAGATTATGCTCTTTTAACTTATTCTCAATAAGTCCCATTGTAAGCTTTGTCGCATAAATAGGCATATTCAGTTCTTTAAGAGCATAGGGAATCGCACCGATATGATCTTCGTGTCCATGGGTAATTACAAGTCCCTTTACCTTAGATGCATTCTCTTTCAAATAGGTAATATCTGGTATAACTAAATCGATTCCCAACATCTCATCGTCCGGAAAAGCCAGACCACAGTCTACTACAATAATACTGTCTTCATATTCAAACGCAGTAATATTCATACCGATCTGCTCTAATCCGCCGAGAGGTATTATCTTTACTGATTGATTTCCTGTTGTTTTCAAATTATAACCTCCGTTCTACTATTCACTTGTCCATAGCAGAAAGTACGGTTGCATAGAATAAAACGGACAATCCCTTTCTGCAAAAGTATCCGCCGTTTTATCCTCACACAAACGTCTGCCTGCTACTCTACTTCAAAATCAGTATCCTCCATCAGCTGTTCAAATACTTTTGATACTGATATCAGTTCCTCCTCATCTTCAACCATCTCATAGGCTGCCATCTCTTCTTCGTCCTCTGAGCCAGCGGCTCCCTTCATAATATAGACAACAACATCCTCTTCTTCCGGATCTGCACTTCCGTCTTCTACTAACAGATAGTGAAACCCATTAAGAGTTGTCTGTTCAAGGACATAGAATTCCACTTCTTCTCCGTCTTCGGTCACAAATGGAATGCTTTCATAATCATTCATAAAAAACCTCTTTCTTCCGTACTTACGTCCGTTCTTTGCTTACTTTTCCGGAATGGGATATGCATCCATATAACTTTGCAGGATCAGAGTCGCCGCCATCCAGTCAATACGTTCTTTCCTGTTCTCACGACGTACTCCACCCTCCTGTAAAATTCTTTCAGACTCCATCGTAGTCAGTCTTTCATCCCATAAGACTACTTCCAATCCGGTTCTTCGCTGCAGCATCTCCTGAAACTCTTTCGTTTCTTCTGCTCTTTCTCCCAGCGTATTATTCATATTCTTTGGCAATCCAAGCACAATTCTGCTCACTTCGTATTCTTCTGCCAATGCTTCGATTCTTGCCAGGGTCTGGCGCAGCTTCTTGTTCGACTTTCTTGTGATCGTCTCCACTCCCTGCGCAGTAATACCCAAAGCATCACTGACTGCCACGCCTACTGTCTTTGTCCCGTAATCAAGACCCATCCATCTTTCTTTCATAATTACTTCAACTGAGTATCAATATAATTTTCGAATAAAACTTCAAGAATCTCATCACGTTCCACCTTCATAATCAGGCTTCTTGCATTCTTATGACTGGTAATATACGTCGGATCTCCAGACATAATATAACCTACGATCTGATTCACAGGATTATATCCTTTTTCCGTTAATGCTTCGTACACATCTTTCAAAATAGATGCCACATCGTATTCCTGTTCTTTAACCACATGAAAAAACTGTGTATTATTTCTACCCATGTCTACCTCCTTCTAGCAGATTTACAATCAATAAATATTTTACTATGAGTGACATTAAAATTCAATCGAAACTTTTCCGTACAGTAAATTTTCATCAATAAATCCTTGAATATCTACTACAATTACTTCATTTTGTCTTAATTTTGTATCATTTTCCGACAATTCTACCGCAACTTTCACATAATGAGCAGTATATCCCTGGAAATATTTTTTACCATTCTTCTCTACGATTTCTTCTAAAAGTACTTTTTCTTTTCTTCCAACATACCACTTTTCAAATTCCGATTTATGGCGCTTTGCCATCGCAAGAAGTACATCGGAACGCTCTGTCTTTACCTGCTCCGGCACATGACTGGACATCTTCTGCGCTCTTGTTCCCTCTCTTACAGAATACTTGAAAATATGCATTTCGTAAAGATTAATCTTTTCAAGATATGCTCTTGTTTTTTCAAACTCCTCTTCTGTCTCCCCGACAAAACCGGCGATAACATCAGTAGTCAGCGCTGGATGCTCGTAATATGTTCTAAGAACATTTAAGGCCGTCTCATATTCCTCCGTTGTATATTTACGATTCATACGCTTTAACGTTTCATCACAGCCGCTCTGTAAAGAAAGATGGAAGTGTGGACAGACTTTATCACACGCTCTTAATTCCTTTACAAATTGTTCTGTAATAATTCGTGGTTCTAAAGAACCAAGACGAATCCTTTCAATATCCTCTATCTGCTGTATTCTCTGAATCACATCAAGAAGCGTTATATCCCCCAGATCTTTACCATAAGAACTTAAATGAATTCCGGTAAGCACGATTTCCTTATATCCCTGTGCTGCCAGATTCTTTACCTCTTCAATAACTTCTTCGGGGTTTTTACTGCGGATTCTTCCTCTTGTATAAGGAATGATGCAATAAGAGCAAAACTGATTACATCCATCCTGTATTTTAATATATGCTCGTGTATGCTCATTTACTTTATGAATTGTCAAATCTTCATATTCTTTTGTATGGTTAATATCAATTACTTCAGAAACTAACGGAACCTTCTGTTCTTCTTCTTTTACTGCAAAATATTCCTCAAGGATCTGTGCAATATCCTTCTTTTTATTATTACCGACAAGGATATCTGCCATATTTTTCTCCGCCATTTCTTTTTCTGCAGCCTGTACATAACATCCTGCCGCCACGATCACTGCATCCGGATTATTCTTCTTGGCCCGGTGGATCATCTGACGGCTCTTTCTGTCTGCCATATTTGTAACAGAACAAGTATTTATAATATAGACATCCGCTGTCTCTTTAAAACTGACAATGTCATATCCATTCTTTTCAAGAATTTCTTCCATCGCATCAGTCTCATACTGATTTACCTTACAGCCCAGTGTAAGAAATGCCGCTCTTCTTTTGCTCATAATATAAAATCTCCTTTTTCCGTTTCTCCTTTTCTGCTCTAATATACTCTCGGAACCTTTTATCATTTTATTCTCACACGTTACCTTCTTTAATCATATAAACATATATAAAAAAAATCAACAGAAAGGAAGGACAATAAATTACCCTTTATTATTAGATAATATTTTCCAAATTCTCCTTAAGTCTATTGACTTTTTTACACTAAAAAGGTACTATATTATTAAAAATATATAGACATTTTAAGGAGGAACGTATACATGAAAACGATTAAAATCTCTTTAAATTCCATCGACAAGGTAAAAACATTTGTTAATGTTATCAATCGCTTTGATGCAGAATTTGATTTAGTTTCCGGTCGTTACGTTATTGATGCAAAATCTATCATGGGAATTTTCAGTTTAGATATTTCTAAACCTATTGATCTGAATATCCATAACGCTGATAATCTCGATGAGATCATGGAACAGTTACAGCCATATTTAGTAACTGAATAATTTTATTGCACAGTTACATAATGTATGAAATCAACCGAGGAAAATACTTTATTTTCCCCGGTTTTTTTAATACATTTTTCAATTAATGTGCATGAATCTTAATCTCTTCTGTTGTCTCGATCGCTGTTTTCATCAATTCATCAATACAGTCATCAAGATTTCTCTCAGAACGTTTGATCACATCTAATCTCGGCTTGGTAACCGGATGTTTTGCTACAAAGATCGTGCAGCAATCTTCATACGGAAGAATAGATGTCTCATATGTTCCAATCTTTTCTGCCACTTTTACGATTTCATTTTTATCAAGTCCAATACATGGACGGAATACCGGCATCTGACAAACTTCATTCGTTACATACAGACTGTGCATCGTCTGACTGGCAACCTGTCCGATACTTTCTCCTGTAACAAGAGAAAGACAGTTATCCTGATTAGCAAAATGTTCTGCAATCTTCATCATATAACGGCGCATAATGATCGTAAGCTCATCATGTGGACACTTCTCATAGATTGCCATCTGAATATCTGTAAAGTTAACGACATGCAGAGTGATCGGTCCTGTATACTTTGCGATTTCTTTCGCTAAATCTACAACCTTCTGCTTTGCTCTCTCACTTGTGTAAGGAGGTGCATGGAAGTAAGTTGCATCAATACTTACCCCTCTCTTAGAAATCATATAACCTGCCACAGGGCTGTCGATACCACCGGAAAGAAGAAGCATTGCTCTTCCGTTTGTACCAACCGGCATTCCCCCCGGTCCTGCGATTTCTCTGGAATAAATATATACCTTATCACGAATCTCCACTGTAAGCATAACATCCGGATTGTGTACATCAACACTTAAGTCCTCAAACTTCTCTAACAATCTCTCTCCAAGACGGGCTGCCGCTTCCATAGAAGGAATCGGATACTTTTTATCTGCTCTTCTTACATGTACTTTAAAAGAAAAATGCTTGTCTGCATAATCTTCATCAACATATTTTTCTACTACTTCTGCAATCTTTTCAAAATCTTTATCTTCTTCCACTACGATCGGACAGATTCCTGCAATACCAAATACATGGCTTAAACTTTCCACTGCCTCATCAAAATCATATTCTTCTAATGCATGTACAAAAATACGTCCGGATTCTTTTCGGATAGCAAACTCTCCAACCGGCTTTAATGCATACTTCATCTGACGAACAAGGGCATCTTCAAAAAAGCGGCGGTTATTTCCCTTGATTCCTATTTCCGCATATTTAATCAAAAATGCTTTAAATTCCATAAATATCTCCTTTTTATATGTTCTAATTGTTTTATCGTCTTGTAAATCTCCGAAGCATCGGTAATAACTCCTTTAATGCCTCCACACAAATATCTGCTTCTTCTACTGTATTAAAAATAGAGAATGAAAAACGAAGCGTCGATTCATAGTATTCCTTTGTAAGACCAATGCCCTTCAAAGTACCGCTGACTTCCGGTTTATTAGATGAACAGGCAGAACCTGCTGATACATAAATCTCACGTTCTTCTAATGCGTGAAGAAGCACTTCACTTCTTACTCCTAAAAAGCTGATACTCGCCACATGCGGAGCATCTCCAGAATTATCCTTCACATCTGGAATCTCTTCCATCACTCTTTTTATAAAATGCTCCTTTATCTCTCTGATATGTGCGATCTTTTCCTCATGATTCTCATAAATCAACTCTGCCGCCTTACCAAGCCCTGCAATTCCCGGTACATTTTCTGTTCCGGAACGCATTCCCTTCTGTTGATTTCCACCCCAGATGATCGGCTTTATCTTTGTTCCATTCTTAATATAAATAAATCCGATTCCCTTTGGACCATGAATCTTATGTCCACTTACAGAAATCATATCTGCTTTCCATTTTTTAGGGTAACAATTCAACTTACCATATGCCTGAATACAATCGGTATGGAATAAAATCTTTGGATCAAAAGACTTTACAATCTTTCCAATCTCCTCAACCGGTTCGATGGCACCAATCTCATTATTCACGCACATAATAGAAACCATCAACGTATCTTTACGAATCGCCTTCTTTAATGCCTCTAAATCTACGATTCCATGTTCATCGACAGGAAGATAGGTCACTTCAAATCCCTCATCTTCCAAAAAAGATAATGGATTATATACAGAAGCATGTTCAATACAGCTTGTAATAATGTGCTTTCTCTCTCTTTTATTTGCAAATGCAGTACCGATCAATGCAAGATTATTCGCCTCTGTACCACCAGAAGTAAAATAAATCTCCTTTGGATCAACTTTCAGGCTCTTTGCAATAATCTCTTTCGCATGATTGACATACTTCTCTGCATCAAATCCTTTCATATGCATAGAAGAAGGATTCCCATACTCTTTCTCAAGTACTTCATCCATAATCTCACGCACCTGCGGCAGCGCTCTTGTGGTCGCTCCATTGTCAAAATAAATCTCTGACATTCTCGTTTACAACTGCCACTCAAAATGTGATTAAATATACTCACATCGAGATAATGTAAACTCTCACGAGTTCTACTTACTACTTCATCGTGTATGCTTTGGATTGACCGAAATCATATCTACTCACAAGTTCTTGTACACTCCATAGTCGTAAATTCCCGAAATAGCCTTCGGTACATACCTACGTCTGCGTTTATTTATGCAACTTCGTAAGTCATAGCGTCTCTCAAATTAAGTGCAGCATTGAAATCTCTGTCTTCGATATAACCACAATCACATTTGAAAATTCTATCTGAAAGCCTTAGATCTTTTTTGATATTTTTGCAACAATGACAAGTTTTAGATGATGGATACCATCTATCTACCACACGAAGTTCAATTCCGTTTTCATTGCATTTCGCTTGAAGTTTTATTCTAAATTCATAAAACTTCTGTGACGCAACTGCTTTTGAAAGATGTCTGTTTTTCATCATGCCTTTCACATTTAAATCTTCAATCGTTATATAAGATGGTTTGGTTTTCACTATCTCTGCGATTGTTTTGTTAATGTAATCCGTACGGATATTATCGATCTTTTGATAAAGTTTCTGCACCTTAATCTTTTGTTTTTGTATATTCGCTCTTTGAGTGGACTCTCCTTTCTTTGAATTTTCATATTTTCGGGACAGACTTCTCTGTCCCCTAATAAGTTGTTTTTCAAGTTTCTTTAATTTTGCAGATCTGTTAATGTTCTTATAAGTTTTACCATTAGAAATAATAGCAAGATCCTTTAATCCGAGGTCTATGCCAATGCCTTCACTGGAATTATTTGCCATCTTGTTATCTGGGATCTCTACAAGAACTGAAACATAGTATCTGTCAGCTTTTATGGAAACATGACCGCTTTTAATTACATATCCATCTTTGGTAGTTGGAATATATCCTTTTTCTTTGATACGAACCCACCCAAGCGATGGAATCTTGATCCTGTGTCTTTCGCAGCAGCAATCTTTCGGATTATTCTTTACAAAATACATCTTCACATCGGATCTGCCTTTCTTTTTAAAATTCGGAAAGTTGCTCTTGTGATTAAAAAATCTTGTAAATGCGGTCTGTCCATTATTTACTGCCTGTGTTACCGCTTTTGAATAAGCTTCCTTAATCCAGGAATATTCTGGATGGTTCGGAAGATACTCATTGTTAAGCCAGACTCTAAATTTGCTACTACTCATAAACCTTTCCCCATTTTTGTGAAGTTCCTTATTATGAGCAAGATAGAAGTTATAGATAAATCTACAAGTTCCTATTGTTTTATTGATCCTGACTTTCTGTTCTTCTGTCGGATTGATTTCCGTTTTGAAGCTCTTTAGCAATTTCCTCATCCCTTTCTATTTGTTTTTTATACTTACGAAGCCCATACAGCCTGCAAGAGAACACATGGAGTATTGAAACAATATCCTGCACGAGTTCTTCTTGTGGCGATAGTTCTTCATTGTTTACTACCACTATGGTTGTATTAAACTTCATTAGTTGGAGTTCGGTTTGCCTTTAAAGTTCCTTCTCTGTCCCAGCGTTGTAATGTCTTGACAGATACACCTAAAAGTTCAGAAAAATCTTTTGGTTTATAATTTGTGATATTTGATGTGTTCATTTTAATGTTCTTCTTTGAGTATATTTAAATACATTTAATCACAATAGTCAATATATTCCGTTACTTATGTTTTCCTCCTTCAAAAAATATATTATGTCTTATTGTTTTTTCGTTCCATTCTCTATACTCAAAAAAGCAGCCATAAAAAATGGCATAATCGTATATAAACATAACATAAAACGAGAGAGAAGTAAAATGGATTTTGCGGGCAAACTGACGAAAGTCAACTACCCACGACCTAAAGGTCATGGGCTTGTAACTGCCCAGTCGTATTTATGAAAAAGGATGCCATACAGTGAGTGTCTCATTTACCTGCGCAAACCAGAATTAAATCACTTCAATTCCGTGTAATTCCATATATTCTCTATACTCCGGTGGAAAGTTATTATCCACGACAAATCCATCGACACAGTCAATATCAAACATTTTAAAAGGGGCGGTCTGATTCATCTTACTAGAATCAGATACAATATACTTTTTGCGGGAAGCATCAATCATTGCCCGATTCCCCTCAACTTCTTCAATGTTAGGATGACAGATACCTTTGGACAAATTCACAGCGGATGTACCACAAAAACACTGATCTAAAGTAAACGAACGGATAAAATCTGCAGCCTCTGATCCCATTACAGATCCTGATTGCGTTCGGAGCTTTCCTCCTGGGATATAAACATCTACTCCCTCAAGAAGAAGAGCCTTTGCTGCAATATGGATATTTAAAGTTACAATATTCAATGGTTGTTTTCCTTCAATGTAATCAAGAATATACTCCACAGAACTTCCGGAATTAAGTCCGATCGTCTGTCCTGGCTGAATCAGAGCAGCAGCCTTGCGCGCAATAATCTGTTTCTCTCCATAATGGCTGCCTCGCTTCGAGAGCATATTAATCTCCTGTACAGCTGGCGAACTGATTGTATTTTTCAAAACAGCTCCCCCGTACACGGTCTTAATATCCCATTTTGCCGCAAGCGCCTTAAGATCGCGCCGAATAGTCTCCTCATGAACCCCGAGTTCCTTACTCAGTTCAGAAACCTTCACTGATCCCTTTTGATATAGCTGATCTAAAATAATACGTTGTCTATCAATATTTAACATAATATATTACCTGAAATCTTTCTAAAATAATCTTTTGCAGTCATTTAAACCTACATTATGATTATATCAAAAATAGCAATTTTTGTGTCAAATCTTTAAAATTTATTTTCTCAGAAAGTCTGTCCATATTCTTTTGGCAAAAAATTCTAGTTTGTCAGCGCAGCTGGCTGGGTGAACAGACGCCCCAGAGACTTTCCGATACTGCCAAAATGCTCAGTAGTCGCTGCAAGCAAAATGCCTCAATCGGCATTTTGCTTGCAGCGACTACTGAGCATTTTCTATACTCTCCTTTTTTATAAGTTCGTCTGTTTTGTACAAACCTTTCAGTGGGCGTCTATCTGCCTACGGCAAACTAGCATTTTGAGATTCGTCTTAATATAAAATGTCTGCGAAGTACACCATTTTCTCCTCTGGGTAGTTATAATCTTTGAGTGCTTTCCATGCGAATGGATCACAGACTACGAGCTTTTTGAAGGAAGTTTCTTCAATTGTAGCCAGACTTTGTGTGTAAATGGTTTCTTTTAACATTTCGGATGTGCCAGCGGTATGGTATTCTGCACATAATGGAGGAGTCCAGATGCCGACAATATTCTTTTTCTTATCTCCTTCTACTTCTGGAAGGAATTCCGGATGGCTGCTAAGCGGTGTTTCTTCTGTATTGACAAGAAGATTGTTTAATACAGTGGCTTTTTGGGCGTAGCGTGTGAAGTAACTTCCGCCGTAAATGTAGGCTTTTTCTACGTTCATTCCTTCTGCAAGGTCAAGTATGGAAATGAATTCGATTTCTGTATCGAGGTCAAGGTATTTGAGAAGTCCTGTGAACAGGTAATGGCTCTGGCCACAGAGGGTGATGATTTTGCGGATGCCTTTTTCTTCCCACATGGTAATAAGTGCTTTTACCGTTTCAATTCCTTCGTTGATAAATCCTGATGCAAGGAGATCAAATCCTGTAAAATATGGGCCAAATTCGCTTACTGTGATTCCTTTTGCCTGGAGGAATTCACCAATTTTTTCTCTGCTTCTCTTTGCATAAGTAAAGGTTGCCTCATCAAGAAGTAAGCCCGTTTTGCTATCAGCATTGATTGGAAGGGCTTCTTCCCATGCTTCGATATCTGTGGCACTTTTTTCTAAATAGCCGTTATTTTTATCAATCTGTGCTTTTAAGGCATCAAGTTCTTCTTTTTTCTGGCCTTTATTATAGAATAATTCTCTTCCAAGCATTACGCTTAACAGATAGCCTTCTGGCTTCTCACCGAAGTTCTGCCATCTCTCGCCCTGACCGGAGAGAATTGGAGAAAATACCATTTCTGCTCCATATTCAGAGGCATCCAGTTCTCCAAGATAGACAGATCGAATAATCTGCGCTGTTCTTGATGGGTAGTTAGACATTTTTCTTGTCGCAAGATATTCCGGGGTATAAGTTATACCCTGATCCATATGGATTACCTGATGATTCAGAATATCGATGATTTCCGGATTTTCTAAAGATAATTTTCTCATAAACCAAGCACTCCTTTATTTACGATTCCTTTCGGGTCAATGGCATCTTTTAAGGCTTTCATTACATATACGCCTGCTTTGCCGTGTTCTGCTTCCATATATTTTGCTTTTGCTGTTCCGACACCATGATGGTGAGATACATTTCCGCCATATTTTAAGCTGGTCTGGATTGCGGTGTCGAGACACTGAAGATATCTTTCTTCTCCTGCTTTATCGTCTCCATCTGTCTTTGCATGATAAATGACATATACGCTTGCGCCGTTATGATATACATGGGAGAAGTGACAGTCTACTACGGTACACATCGGCTCTAACGCTTTTCTCATCTCTCTCCATACATTTTCGATGCAGTCCCAAGGAGCAGCTACTTCGATGGCATCGGCTGTTCCTCCCTTAATTGCGTCAAAGTCAAGCATTTTCTTGGTGGAGAATCTTGTTTCTAACCATTCTCTTGCCGCTAATTCGCCTTTGTAACGTCCGTTATTTCCAAGACAGATTTCCTTGGTCATTCCTGCTTCTAATTCGGACATTTCTTTGTTGCCTTCGAATACAAGGATTAAGAGAACAAACCCTTTTTCAAATCCGTAAGATGAGATTTTTGGTACGGCCTCCACTTCATCATAGAGACGTACAACTGCCGGACGGAGCCCTTTATGAATGAAATTGCGAATGGCATTCAGTCCATCGTGTGTGGATGGAAACGTGTATGCCTGGAAAATTCTTGTTTCTGCTATCGGATAAATCTTCATTTCTACGCTGGTGATGATTCCGTAAACACCTTCGCTTCCTAAAAATACCTGATTCAATTCCGGACCAGTGGAACGCTTTGGTGCAAGGTGGGAATGGAAAATGTCTCCGTTTGGAAGTACTACATTTAATGCAGTTACCATATCATCCATTTTCCCGTATTTTGTGGAAAATGTTCCGATAGCTCTTGTCGCTGTCATTCCGCCAAGGCATGCACTCTGGAAAGACTGTGGGTACTGACCCGCTGTGTATCCATGCTCATTTAAGAGGTTTTCAAACTCTGCTCCGGTAAGTCCTGCGCCTCCTCTTGCTGTTCCATTTACGATATTGATGGAGAAGTCCTGCAATCTCTTTACATCAATCATAATTTCGCCCTGATAAGGAATGGTGCCGCCCACGATACCACTTCCACCACCGTAAGGAATAATACTTACTTCGTACTCATTGGCAAGTTTTACGATTTCCGAGATTTCTGCTTCATCTGCTGGAGAAACTACTGCTCGGGTTAAATATGGATAATCGCCCTTTAAAAGCCATTTATATTCTCTTGGATAACATCCGTGGGAATAGATCAGGCATTCTTCCGGCTGTGTGTAAATGTGAGTTTGCGGACATTTCTTTTCCACAGCTTTTAAAAATTCTTTCCATTTTTCATTCATAAGTTATTCCATCCTTTCCATATCTCTTGCTGCTAAAATATCTACTCCAGTATCTAAAATATTTTCTACTATTTTGTCATGGAGTTTGACTGGTGCTTCTATTTCAAGTCCATAAAGGTATGAAAGACAATCTTTCAGCTTTTCCTTTGGAACAAAATCACTGCTGATTACCGGGAGTAATCGGTGATTATCCTTCGCGTGTGCCATTTTCACAGTTGTTGTGATCATTCTTTTGGGATGTGTATGTTCATTCAGGCCGTATTCTGCTCCTCTTGGACAACTGTTCCCTTTTACTTTCCATTCTCCATCCTGCTCAAATACTACGAGATCGCAGCTTCGCGGACAGACGATACATGTGTATTTCGTTTCCACAGCTACGCCTCCTTTCCTTCCATCACGATATGTCCCTGATATTCTTCTTTCCACTCTGCAGTTAATGCTACCATTTCCGGTGGATTGGCCGTCTGTAGCTTCTTCTTTGCAATAACCTTTCCATCACAGGTAAGCTGAATGACCGGCTTAGTCAGTGGCTTTCGCACTCTCATAAAAAATGTAATCTTATCATCTTCCGGGCGAATGGTCTGTGGAAGGGTAAAGGAGATATTTTCTCCTGCTTCTACCATCATGCATTTGTCTGCATCTGTGGCTTTTAATTCCCCTCTTAACCATCTGGCCGCGCCTGCTGCGGCGGCTTCTCCGGTTTTTGAAACATAATCTACGAGATCAAATACAGCAGATACATTTCCTGCAGCGAAGATTCCTGGTATGGAAGTCATCATATTCTGGTCAACGACTGGGCCTTTTGTTACTCGATGTAACTTAATTCCGGCATGCCGGCTTAATTCATTCTCTGGAATCAGTCCGACGGAAAGTACAAGCAGGTCACATTCTATGTAACGCTCGGTCCCCGGAATTGGCTTTCGATTCTCATCCACTTTTGCTACGGTAACTCCCTCTAGCTTTTTCTTACCATGAACCTTTACCACAGTTGTTGACAGGTGAAGTGGAATTCCGTAATCCTCCAAACACTGCACTTTATTTCTCCGAAGTCCTCCCAGATTCGGCATTACCTCGTAAACACCTTCTACTTCCATATGTTCTAATGTCATTCTTCGTGCCATGATCAGACCAATATCTCCTGAACCTAAGATAACGGCTTTCTTACCTGGCTTAAATCCCTGTACATTGATATACTTCTGAACTGCTCCAGCAGTTAATACCCCTGATGGCCTTGTTCCAAGAATTCCAACCTGTGGTCTTGTTCTCTCCCGACATCCCATCGCTAATATAATGGCTCCTGCCTGCCAGCAGGATACGCCTTCTTCGGCACTCACTGCATAAACTTCTCTGTCTTTCGTTATTTCAAGAACCATCGTATCTGTGTGGATTTCTACTCCGGCCTCTTTGGCCATGTGGATGTATCTCTGGGAATATTCACAGCCAGATAACTGTTTACCAAAGCGAATTAATCCAAATCCATCATGAATGCACTGATTGAGTATTCCTCCCAGTTCTTTATCTCTCTCAATCAAAATAACTTTTTCGAATCCTTCTTCTTTTGCCTTTACTGCTGCTGCAAGACCAGCCGGACCTCCACCGATAACCGCAATATCTACAGGAATCTTATGCATTATCTCTCACCTGCCTTGTCTCTTCTTTTAATATGTTAGAATCTGCTCCCTTTAGCGTAACTTCTGTTTCCGGAATTTCTAATTCTCTTGCAAGAATTTCCAGTACTTTTGCCTGACAGAAACCGCCCTGGCATCTTCCCATTCCCGCTCTCGTTCTTCTCTTTATCGCATCAATATTAACTGCTGGAACTTTACCGTGAATCGCATCCACGATTTCACCTTCTGTGACAGACTCACAGCGACAGATGATTCTTCCGTACAGCGGATTTTCCTTTATTCTCTGCTCCCGCTCTTCCATTGAACAGAATCGGAATGGATTTACTTCTTCTCTGACAGGGTTGTAGTTCTCGTCCTTTTCTATATCAGGGCAGATTCCCAAAAGCAAATGTTCGACTCTTTCAGCAATTGCCGGCGAACTTGCCAGTCCCGGTGACTGGATTCCTGCAGCATAGATTACATTGTCTAACTTATCCGAGCACTGAATGATAAAGTCCTCATGGTAGGTCGCTGCTCTGTTTCCACCGAAATAGGTAATCAGGCTGGAACGCTCCACATTCTTTACAAGAAACATTCCTTTATCTACTACAAAGTCAAGGTCATCCTGATCCACACCAAAATCATCTTTTTCCGGTACTTCTTTTGCAGATGGACCAAAAAGAAGCGTTCCTTCCGGTGTTTCCTGCGGTCCGCCACCCTTTGTGTAAGGGCCGGGAGCCTGACCGGAAAATGTATGTATCTTTCCTTTATTCTCTTTATCGTATATAACGAGCGTTCCTCTTCTTGGATGAATCGTGAAAAATTCATCGTCTAACATTTTTGCCACTTCATCGGCATAAAGACCTGCGGCATCAATAATGTATTTACATCGTATCTTTCCCTGATTCGTCACTAATACGGAAGCCTTCTTATTCTCCTGCTCTATTGCATAAACTTCGCAGCCTAAGCGGAGCTGAACACCATTATCAATCGCATTCTCCATAAGTGCTAATGCCACTTCATAAGGTTCTACATAGCCTGCGGAAGGAGTCCACAACGCCCACTGTGCGACATCACTGATATTCGGCTCTATCTTTCTTGCCTCTTCTCCAGTAATCAGTGCAATTCCGGGAACACCGTTCTTCGTTCCATTTTCCAGATAATACTTTAATACTTCATGTTCCTTCTCATCAAAAGCAAGTACGAAGGAACCTGTTCTCTTAAAAGCAAAATGTAAATCCTGCGCCCACTGTGTATACATAGCGTTACCTTTTACATTCATTTCTGCCTTTAAAGACCCGTGTTTTGAATCATAACCTGAATGAATCATTCCGTTGTTTGACTTGGTTGTTCCACAGGAAATGTCATCCTCTCTTTCAAGAACCAGCACATTCAACTTATATTTCGATAGCTGTCTTGCTACAGCACATCCCGTAATGCCGGCTCCGATAATAACAACATCGGCTTCCTCTTTCTCTTCCATAGCCAAAAACGGGGAAATATCTTTCTTTTCCTTTTTCGGCATGTCCTTACTCGTGAGATGATTCACTAACTTGGTTACTCCTGGAATCTTCGCTGTCAAATGTCCTATATCGACAACCTGCTGCCATCTCTCCACTTCCCCGGATAAGATCAGTATGTCATCTTTCCATTCTAGGCTTACTTTTGATGCATCCAGTTCACTTTCTTTCATTTTCTGAAAAAAGGCTTCTTTTACAGCATTCATACGACTCTCCCTTTCCTGATTATTTATCTGCCATCCAGCCTGAACAGCGTTTTACTGCATCTTTGTAGTTGGAGTAAGATTTCTCTCTTACTTCTTCTTCCATCTGGCTGCTGAATTCGGCATCGTATACCATCGCTCTTTCGAGATCTTCTTCCTTCCAGAATCCGGTATGCATGCCGGCAAGTTCGGCAGCTCCAAGGCTTGTTGCCTCCACCGATGACGGACGGACAATGCGGCAGTCTAAGTAGTCTGCAAACATCTGGGCTAACAGGTTATTCTTTGATGCCCCTCCGTCAATACGGATATCCTTTACCTTTGTCTTTGTATAATCATAAATGGCATCGGTGATATCTTTGATAGAAAATGCAATGGACTGCAGCACTGCTCTTGAAATATGAGCATTTGTAACACCCCTTGTGAGTCCGATGATCATTCCTCTGGCAAATGGATCCCAGTACGGTGCACCCAGTCCTGCCAGTGCCGGAACGAAATAAACTCCGTTGGTATCTGGTACAGACTCTGCTAATGCCTCAATCTCCCCAGAAGACTTGATAAACTTAAGACCATCTCGTACCCACTGGACGGCGGAACCGGTAACAGCGGCATATCCCTCGATCGCATAGCAGATCTTTCCGTTAATCTTCCATGCAACTACGGTATCTGCTCCGTCCATCACTACACTGTTCTCTCCAATATTCAGATCAATGAAGGAACCTGTTCCATTCGTCAGCTTCGCCATGCCATTCTCTCTGCATCCCTGTGCAAAAAGGGCGGCATGCTGATCGGCAATACAGGAAGTGATTGGTATTGGGCTTCCGAAAAGTTCCGGTATCGTCTCTCCATAATCTCCCGAATCTTCCTCCAGCTTCGGATAAATCGCAACTGGGATTCCGAGATAGTCAAGGAATTCTGTGTACCACTTTCCTTCTTTTAAATTAAGACTTCCTGTAACCGATGCATTGGAGTAACTGATGGTATGCTTCTTCCCTCCCGTAAGCTTCCATACCAGCCATGTATCGATTGTTCCAAATAATGCAGAACCATCTTTTAACTTGTTCGCTACTTCCTCATTATTCTTCATCAGCCATTCGATCATCAGAGAAGAATATACCGGTGCTACTGTCCAGCCTGTCGTCTGCTTGCACTTCTTCCCCCACTCGCTGGCATTAATCTCTGCACATCTGTCGGCAGTTCTCGTATCCTGCCATACAATCGCTTTGCAAAGCGGCTTTCCCGTCTCCTTATCCCAGATAACAGTTGTCGCTCTCTGGTTTGTAATACCAATACAGGAAATGTCTTCTGCTGTCGCCCCAACCTGTTCCATCGCCTTACAGCACATCTCTACAGACTTATTATAAATATCCTCCGCATCATGCTCTACCCTGTCTTCTGATGGTGTATACTGTGTAAACTCCTCATAACTCTGCCCCGCAATGTGAAAATCCTTATCATAAAGTAACGCCCTTGTCCCTGTGGTTCCTTCATCGATAACCATTACATACTTTTCCATATACCTCCTCCTTTCGAATCTTGAATCCTGTGGCTTCTATGTGGTTTTTTGTTGTTTTTAATTTATCACAAAAAAAATCAAAAGTCAACAGAAAACCACAATAAAAATTCTGGTTTGTCAGCGCAGCTGAAGGGAAAATAAACAGACACCCACTGAAGGGGGTTAACTAAAACAGACGAACCGTGGAAAATCCAACATCGAAAATGAGAAAGTTGTCGCGGACGCAGAAAATGCTCAACCGCATTTTTGCTGCTCCCATATCTCATTTTCGATGTTGGATTTTCCACGGTTCTGTCTATTGGCTCTCCAAAGTCATTTTACTGGCTGCCAGAGAAGAAGAAGTTAAAAATTCAAGAAGACCTTGGTATTATAATTATTTTACTTTGATTTTAAAAGTTGCTTTTTTGCCGCTTCCATCGGTTGCCATGGCGGTAATTTTTATGGTCTTTCTTTTGGCAGTCTTTTTAGTTTTGACTACGCCTTTAGCATTAACAGTGGCATATTTTGTGTTGGAGGATGTCCACTGTAACTTTTTATTCGCTTTCTTGGTAGCGGTTACGTTCGCTTTTAATTTCAGGCTTTTTCCTGCTTTAACAGTTTTAGTTCCTGTAATTTTTACTTTCTTTACGATTCCTTTCATGGAAGTTACTTTCCAGGATGCGGAAACCTTTATCTTATCGTTTGATGCTGTTATTGTAACTTTCTTTCCTCCGGTTTTCTTTTTCACTGTTACAACACCATTTGCATTAACGATTGCTACCTTTGTATTGCTTGACTTCCAGATTAACTGTTTTGTTATACTGTCTGGCAATTCAATTTCCGCCTTTAAGTTCACTTTTTTGCCTGCGGCAATCTGTTTTGGCTTGCCGGTTGCTTTAAAAGGTTTTATAGCTGGAGCTTTTGTTGTGTTACCAGATGGTTTTGTTGTGCTGTTGGACGGTTTCTGGGTTTCCTGATTTGCATTTTTTGAAAAATGTGCTGACAGGCTTCTGTTATTCTGAACGCAGAAGCGGTATTCTTTTTCTTTTGAAATCAGAATATTATTTTCATACCATCCTGCAAATGTATAATTAGTTTCTGGCTCTGCAGTTACCTTTGCATATTCACTGATCGTATAGCTTCCGCCACCTGCAACACTTCCACCTGACTGTGCAGTAACATTTACCTGTTTTTTAATATCTTCTGAAACACCTTTTTTTATCGAAGGCTTTACTTCATCTCCGCTGACATTCTCAAGCGTTTCTGTAGAACTTTCTGTATCTGTTTCAAATGTACTTTTGTAAACTTCTCCTTTTTTTATCGGAATATCAACATAACTTTTTACCTGACTACATTCATTGGTTTCCAGATTCTGATCCATAACAGTATATGTCATCGTTCCGTTGTCTGTTGCTTTTAAATCCACTTTGTAGTCAGCATCTTCAGGGATACATACGATTTTCTGACCATTTTCATCAATATATGCTTCTAATCCCTCTTCATTGTCTGTAACTTTATCATTCTTAATCTCTGCCACACTATTATTATCTGCATCATATACCGTCACATCAATTGGACAGTTTACAGCAATTTTTTTATACTTTGTTTTTGAGCTTTGCACAATAGTAGCATCAGAAAGCGCATCCAGCCATGACAGACATAATTCCGCATAATGTGCTCGCTTAACAGGTATTAAATGTGTTAGCAAATATGCATTATCAAGAGGATGTTTTGCAGCAAGTCCTGGTATCACTCTTGCAATTGTCACTGCAAGGGCTCCGGTATCCAATCCACTGTTCTTTCCTAATACTCCTGCCATTCCACTAATCATATTTGCCTGTAGCCTCATATAATAATTTTCTCTATTCACTGCAACATCGCATAAATCATCCATCAGCTTATCCATCATAGAAGCCTGTGCAAGCCCTTCTTTCGTTAAATATACCACCGCCTGCATTGGAAGATATAAGTTTTTCATTTCTTTCTCCGTCCAATCATACATTCTCGCTCCCAGGGCTAATTTATTATATGCAATCAAATCTGTATAACATTTGACCATTTTGGCCCGTGCAATCCCGTAATCAGCTAGCGCGCGAATATTTGGTAATTGATATACTGTTCCATATCTTTTAAATCCAAACCCACTCATTGCTACTTTTGGTACTAAATCAACCGAATTGACTATACTTACAATATTTTTATATTTATCACTCTCTACATAACTTTGTGTTTTTGTCGTGTTCTGCGGACATTCAAAACAAAAGGCATAGATATTATCTCTTGTAAGACCTTCTATCGCTCCATCATCTAACATTTTAGCTACGAGGTTTGTTGTAGCCGCTCCTCTGCTATAGCCAGAAATCCATACTTTTAATTCATATGGCAGCTTGTCTTTATATTTTTCTACATACTTTTTAATGCCATCTCTAACCTGCAAAGCTGCCTCATTAAAACCTTGATGTTCATCTTTTGTTCCAAGATCAAAGTTTCCTCCCCATTCATCCATATAGCCACCTCCACGAACAGTAACCATAAGAAGGGAACATGTTTCACCTGCACTGTTTTTAATATTTTTACTGCCAATTGCATAACCAATTGTATTGGTCTTAGGATCTGGATAAGAACTTTCATAATTTGTAAATTCTAACGAATTCTTATCATTCCCGGCCATCAAATACTTTATATTTGTATCTACAGAATGTGGAGCATCCATCACCCCATATCCAGCCATTGCCGCACGAATCGACATTTTGGTAAGCTCGTGCTGATATGTTGTACTTGGAGTAAAGAACCAGTTTTCATCGTAATCATAGGTATATTTTGCTGTTTTGTTATCCTCTCCTGATGTATTAACAATGTTATCCAAACTTGTTTCAAACTTGAATTCACCGGATTTTTGTAGAGGGCTTGCTATATTGTCTGTTTCTTCTTTTTTTTGCTCATTTACTGTGCCATCAGAGCATACGGTTCCTGCATAGGAATACATATCAGATGAAAGATTCAAATATAAAGCAGGGCGCACACCACTACATTTATCATTAACATCGTTTCCATATCCATATACCCTTCCCTCATCATTTACATAAGCCGCTTTATAGGCATATTTTCCTGGTGAACGAAGCCACCAGTTTACATCTTCCTTATATCGTAAATAATATGAATTGTTATATCTGGTTGTCCCCATCGCATAAGCATATGTACTACAGTAACTTCTTTTTTTCGGAGCATTTTCAACTTCTTTGTCAAATCCATATTTTTGTGCCTCATCTGTATTATAGACATCTGCTTCTGAAAGTAAAAACACTTTATCTAAAGTATCATTTCCTCCGTTCGTTTTATAATTAATGTTATTATTATTTATCACACGTGTGCTTTCAATTGCAGATATTTGTTCAGAAGAAAATGCAGAATTAATAAAGTTTTTTTGACTGTAATCCCTTTTAGGCTGATTTTCAGAATTTCCGTAACCATTTAACCAGCTTCGTATACTGCTATTCTCCCAGGTCACATTTGTATAATCTACATTATACGGTTGGTCGTCCAAAGAAATATCTGCCACAAGAAAAACATTATTATTATTATCCCGATTTAATACACGCCACTTAATTGGCTCATATTTAAAATAGTGATATGTATTATAATCTGTTTTCCAGTTATAATAGCTAGGGTGTGTTTCACCAGTTCTAGTAGCATAATTCGTCGCTTCAGTAGCCTTCAATCGCCGATATTTGGCTTTACCGATAACAATATCATTATTCTCATCCCAACCTGTTACATTCTTCAGCTCATGATAGATATCTCCATCCTCAGATGTTATCTCACTCTGTGGGTAACTTCCAAACCAGACACAATCCCATGTAGTCTTCCATGTATTATTCATCGAAGTGACTTTTTCAATTTTAGGATTACTTATAGCATCTGCTGCCTCTGCTTCCGGTGTCGTCAACTGCATCCCCTTAAAACTCACTCCCTGCGGACAAAAGCCTGCAAGCATCGCTACGGTAAGTACAAATGACAATATCCGATACCAACATTTCCTTTTCTTCATATTTTTCTTTCTCCTCTCGTATAGTGTCTTTATTTTATCATGGGTTATTGCTATGGACTACAAAAAATAGGAAAAAGGTGAACCTTTTTTCAATGGAATTTGTAGAGGATTAATCTCTTTGGATAATGCTACTTATTATCAAACACATCTTTAAGATTTTTTGCATTTATTTCTCGCTATATTTTTCCATATATGGTATATTTCATACTGCCAGAACTAAATTAGATTTATTTTCATACACATTGACTTGGTACGCATAACATATTATTATAATATTGCAGGGAGGTACGGATTTATGCCAAAAAAGCCACGAGAAATGGAAAAAATTATCCTTGCTGATGGCTGGATATTTCAAGCGCAGGTCGGTTCCCACCGCCACTATATCCACCCATCAAAATCCGGCAAAGTTACAATTCCTTTTCATTGTAAAGACATACCGAAAGGAACCGAAAATTCTATTTTAAAGCAGGCCGGATTAAAATAGTTTCATCTGTTTTCCAAATTTAAGGAGGTATTTATTATGTTGTCTGCTTATCCAGCTTGTTTCATCAAAGAAGACTCCGGATATTCTGTTATTTTTCCCGATCTTGACATCGCTACATGTGGGGATACGCTTGATGATGCTTTTTCTATGGCAGTTGACTGTCTGGCAGGTTTTTTATATTCTGCTAACCTTGATGGTGAACATATTTCTCCTGCATCCTCACTTAACGATATCAATATTGACAAAGTCATGCAGGAACTTGGTGTAACTTCTGATGAAGCCTTTGTAAATATCGTTACTGTAGATGTTGCCGAATACGCCAAATCTCACTTTACAAAGTCCGTCCGTAAGAATCTCACAATTCCTTCCTGGCTCAATGACGCTGCCATAAAACAGAACATTAACTTCTCCCAGGTTCTGCAGGAAGCCCTTTTAAGTAAAATCCAATCTCACTGAATAATCATACTCCTTTTCATTTTCTATACAACACATCATCTCTGAAACAAACGATTATCCTCACATCTCCACCATCAATTTATCAAAAACAAACCCCCGGAAGGGAAAGTAATAGCAGATGTGATGTCGGAGCAAGTAAAAGTTATATCTCCTTACGAGATGTAGCTTTCTACGCCGCGATTATCTTCACATCTGCTATTACTTTCCCTTTCGGGGGTTGTCTCTTTAATAAACGAAACCTTTACACCGGATATGCTCCATTCTTTACATCGGCTTTTGCAGGATCAATCTTATTCTCCTGTGCCGCTCTGTATTTAAAGAATTCAGTTGCTACCTGTGGGAACAATGCATAAGTAAGTATATCTTCATCCTGTTTTTTCCACTGGCTCATCTCTGCCTCGATCTTAGATAATTCCGGTTCAAGAAGGTCGGCTGGACGGCAGGTAATTGGCTTTTCATCGCCGATTGCCTTTTTCTGTACTTCTTTATTCATTGGTTTTACGGTCTGGCCGTATTCTCCACGAAGAAGGGCTTTTGACTCGTTTGTAATCATTTTATAACGCTCTCCGGTAAGTACATTTAATACAGCCTGTGTTCCGACAATCTGACTGGACGGTGTAACTAATGGTGGTTCACCGAAGTCTTTACGTACCTTTGGCACTTCCTCTAATACTTCATAGAACTTATCAGATGCGCCCTGCTGCTCTAACTGAGATACAAGGTTAGAAAGCATTCCACCTGGAACCTGATACATTAACGTCTTGATATTTACGCCAAGTACCTTTGGACTCATTAAACCATTTGCCAGATATTTCTCACGTATTGGGCGGAAATAGTCTGCAATCTCGCCTAAAAGCTTCTGGTCAAATCCTGTATCAAATTCTGTACCGCGGAATGTTTCAGCCATAACTTCTGTTGCCGGCTGGCTTGTTCCCATTGCAAATGGAGACATGGCTGTATCAATGATATCGACTCCTGCTTCTACTGCTTTTAAGTAAGTCATTCCACCGACACCACTTGTATAGTGTGTGTGAAGCTCAATAGGGATGTCTGTTGCCTGCTTTAATGCAGTTACAAGGTGAGTTGCTTCATTCGGCACTAAAAGTCCTGCCATATCTTTGATACAAAGGGAATCTGCACCCATTTCTTCGATATTTTTCGCTGTCTTTTTCCAATAATCTAATGTATAGGCATCACCAATTGTATAGGAAAGGGCAACCTGCGCATGTCCTCCCTCTTTCTTTGTTGCATTTACCGCTGTCTGTAAGTTTCTAAGGTCATTTAAACAGTCAAAGATACGAATGACATCAATTCCGTTTGCGATAGACTTCTGTACGAAATATTCTACAACATCATCCGGATATGGCTTATATCCTAAAATGTTCTGCCCGCGGAATAACATCTGTAACTTTGTATTTTTGAAGCCGTCTCTTAATTTACGAAGTCTCTCCCATGGGTCTTCCTTTAAGAAACGCAGGCAGGCATCAAATGTTGCGCCTCCCCAACATTCTACTGCATGATAACCAACCTGATCCATCTTATCTACGATTGGCAGCATCTCCTCTGTTGTCATTCTTGTAGCAATCAGAGACTGATGTGCGTCACGGAGAACAGTTTCAACGATTTTAACTGGTTTTTTCTTAATTTCAGCCATAATTTCTCCTCTTTTATTTCAAATCACGTAATGAATTACTCTTATAAACTCATCATCAAATCTAACGATTATTTATACACCAAAAATTGCCATAAAAGTTCCGGCTGCTACAGCCGTACCGATAACTCCGGCAACGTTTGGTCCCATCGCATGCATCAGCAGGAAGTTTGACGGGTCTGCTTCCGCTCCAACCTTCTGGGATACACGAGCTGCCATAGGAACGGCAGATACTCCGGCAGAACCGATTAATGGATTTACCTTTCCTCCGGTAACCTTACACATAAGCTTTCCGAAAAGAACACCGGCTGCTGTACCAACTGCAAAAGCTACAAGACCTAATACTACAATTTTAATTGTGCTGACATTTAAGAATGCTTCTGCACTTGTTGTCGCACCAACGGATGTACCAAGAATAATAACTACAATATACATAAGAGCGTTAGATGCTGTCTCTGAAAGCTGTTTTACTACACCGGATTCTCTGAAAAGATTACCAAGCATCAGCATACCAACTAATGGTGCTGTTGTAGGAAGGATCAGACATACAACAACTGTTACGACGATTGGGAACATAATCTTCTCTGTCTTTGTGACTGTTCTTAACTGTTCCATCTTGATCTGACGTTCTTTTTCTGTTGTAAGAAGCTTCATAATCGGTGGCTGAATAATCGGAACAAGTGACATATAAGAATATGCCGCTACTGCGATCGGGCCCATTAAGTCTGTCTGTCCAAGCTTTCCGGCAAGGAAGATAGAGGTCGGACCATCCGCTCCACCGATAATGGAAATTGCTGCTGCTGCCTTTCCGTTAAATCCCATAAGCATTGCGAGGAAATACGCACTGTAAATACCAAACTGTGCCGCCGCACCAAGCAGAAAACTTGCCGGGTTGGCAATCAGCGGGCCAAAGTCTGTCAGGGCACCAACTCCTAAGAAAATCAGTGAAGGGAGAATACTCCATTCATCTAATAAGTAAAAATAATGTAATAATCCGCCTTCTTCCATAATGGACGGATATAAGTTAACCAGCAGCATACCAAAAGAAATCGGCACTAACAAAAGTGGCTCATATCCTTTGGCGATGGCCAGATATAAGAAGACTAAAGCAACCAGTATCATAATGAAGTTACCTGGCTTTAAGAATGCAAATCCGGTCTGTGCTGCGAGATTCGTCATTGTCTCTACAACATAACTCATAAATCTTCCTCCGTTTTATTTTGCAAATATGCTCTAGTTCATTGTAGCCAGTACATCTCCGCCTTCTACCATATCTCCAACTGCTACTTCCACACTTGCGATAACACCATCCTGTGCTGCACAGATTTCATTCTCCATCTTCATAGCCTCTAATACAAGAACAGCGTCACCTTTCTTTACAGAAGCACCTGCCTGTGCCTTTACTGCTACAATCTTACCTGGCATTGGTGCTGTAATCTTTACGGCACCGGCACTTCCGGAAGTCTTTGGAGCAGCTTTCTTAGCTGGAGTCGGAGCGGCTGCTGGTGTACTTACCGGCGCTGCACTTGCTTCTCCTGCACCTAATTCTTCTACTGCTACATCATAAGCAACACCATTAACTGTAATTCTATAATTTTTCATTGTAAATCCTCCTGAATGATTTTATGTACTTCTAAAATCTTTCTATAGCTAACTTTTCAAAACTTTATAAAAAGATTCCAAGAATACATTTTTGCTATCTTCTCTTCACTCTCTTGATTGAACGAACGACCAACTTATCTGCACTGACTGCTGCTCCTCCATTCGCTGCCATGATTGCCGCTGTGATTACTGCGACAAGTTCACCATCATCCACAAGTTCCTCTTCTTCCACAACTTCTTCAAGAATCGGACGCTTTGGAGCCGGTCTTTCTTCCTGCGCAGCCTTTTTCTCTTTCTTAGAAGAACGATTCTTTAACGCTCTTTCAATAGATGGGATATATACAAAAAGAGAAATCAGTAAAGAAATGAAAATCAGTACTGCAAATACAGTTCCCATACCCATCAAAGTATTTAATAAGGCTTGTTCAAATACGTTCATACTCTCACCTCACTATACTGCCGTATGCTTCTTTGTCACTGGAGTTACTTTCTTTCCGTAAAGCATTTCATAAGCAGCGATAAGACGCTTTCTTGTTGCGTCCGGCTCGATGATGTCATCTATATATCCTCTCTTTGCAGCTGCTAATGCACTGCTCTGTCCTTCTGCATATTCCGCAGTTTTCTCTGCGATAAGTGCTGTCTTATTCTTATCTGTATTGATTTCCTCTGCATACATGATACGAACTGCCTGTTCTGCATCCATCATTCCTACAGATGCCTGTGGCCATGCCAGAACAAAGTCAGCTCCGATAGCTTTAGAATTCATTACTTCCGCTGCAGTTCCATAAGCCTCGCCTGCAATGAGATTAATACGAGGTACACTAACCTGTACAAGTGTTGTCGTAAACTTTGCTAATGCGAGCGCCTGCTTTCTCTCTTCATGTGCGTTGGCACGAAGTCCTGTCACGTTCGTTACAGTAAGAAGAGGAATCGAAAATGCATCACAGAACTTAATAAATCTTTCTGCTTTTTCAAGACCATTTCTTGTTAAAACGGACTCACCATCTACTGGCTGGTTTGCAACCGCACCTACTGTCTCTCCATTCAGACGGATAAATGCAGTTACCATCTCTTTGGCATAAGCTGCCTTTGTCTCTATGTACATATTGTTGTCAGAAATAGATTTTAAAATGTAAGCGGCATCATATGCGGCATCATTTAACTCAGGAATAACCCTATTTAAATCATCATCGTTATCAAAGTAAACATCTTCTGCTTCATAATCAGAAGGAAGTACATCAACAAGAATACGAAGCTGGTCAAGAAGTGCTTCTTCTGTCTCACATACAAAATCTACGTTACCAGCCTGCTCAGACTGGAACTGTGCTCCTGCCGTATTCTGACGGGATTCTTCATTCCCCGCTAATGCATTCGGACTGTTGATAAAGAGACTGCCGTTCTCCTTCTCCATCAATGTAAAATCAGACATAGCGGACATTACGGCACTTCCTCCTCCACACATTCCAAATACTGCAGAAATCTGTGGAATCATTCCAGATGCCTGTGCCTGCTTATTAAAAATCGTTCCAAAAGCGTGAAGGGCATCTGTCGCTTCCTGTAATCTAAGTCCTGCACAATCCAGCATTCCAATGATTGGCGCGCCTGTTTTCATCGCCAGATCATAAAGGGAAGCAATTTTCTTCGCATGCATCTCACCTACGGAACCTCCAAGTGCGGAAGCATCCTGACTGTAAATATAAACCATGCGGTCATTAATAACTCCGTATCCAGTGATAACACCATCACCTTCTACTTTCTTTGCACCGAGATTATAATCGGTATTACGAGCGGAAACATATCCACCAACTTCCACAAAACTGTGGTCATCAAACAGATAATCAATGCGCTCTCTGGCATTCATTTTTGAATTACCCATATTCTTTCCTCCATAAAAATGCTATATTGTATACCTTGTTGCTCTTTCATTCTATGTAATAATAACAAATTATTATCATGTTGGCAACCATTTTCTGTTAGTTATTTAACATTTATTTTATTTTGCCCATTCCACTAAACAAAATGAACATTCTGCCTATTTGCAAATTTTTTAACAATTCTTTCAATTTTCTTTCTGAATCTCCTGTTTTTTTCATGAATGCTTGTGTATTTTTCCTGTTTTTCTCTATTTTATCTTTAAAATTCTATTTTTGTTTTATGTATCTATTTTTATTTCGTTATATTTTTAACGCATTTTGACATTCAATTACTAGTTGGTTTTTCTATTTTTTCGTCATTTTATATAAAATATTCTCATTCTATCAAATATCTTCCGTTTTTCTTCATAATATCACTCATATTTCCATCATTCTTCTTCTCTCGCTTATATTCTCCTCCTGTCTTTTTTAAATCAAAGATATAGTATCCAAAATCAATTTTGGACTATTTTTGTCAAACTTTTTTCACAAACTAATAGCACTCCCTTTCATTTTATACAACTGTATATGCATACCACGAAGTATTTTCAAAAAATCAGAAAGAAATTATAAACTGTCAAGAAAAGCCTGTAATTTTGCACAAATACTCCTTTATTTTTTCACACAAAAAAGGTATAATAAACAAAATAAACAATTCTTTCACAATAAAGGAGGAGGACATCTTATGGAAAACCGCAAAATTCAATTTCGTTCAAAAGCCTGTAATCTACATCTTTCTGCCTATCCGGGACATTTCGCAACAAAGCATTCTCATGTCAACTACTTTTTAGATATGACAACATTAAAAGTACGTCAGTCTAATGCAGAAGAAGCTGCAAGAGCGTTAGTTCCACTTTATAAACATAATACCGTCGTCGATACCATCGTATGTCTTGACGGAACAGAAGTAATCGGTGCATTTTTAGCAGAAAAGCTTACAGAGAGCGGATTCTTCTCTTACAACCAGCATAAATCTATCTATATTGTTACTCCAGAAATAGATTCAGATGGTCAGATGTTCTTCCGCAAAAACATCCAGCCAATGATTAAAGATAGAAATATCATTATTTTAATGGCATCTGTCACAACTGGAATCACAATCAACCGAAGCTGGGAATGTATCGAGTACTATGGTGGCAAACTGCAGGGAATTTCAGCAATATTTAGTACGCTTTCTGAATATGGTAATCTTCCTGTTAATGCGCTGTTTACTCCAAATGATATTCCTTCCTATCATACATATAGCAAACACGACTGCCCATATTGCAAAAATGGACAAAAAATCGATGCGCTTGTAAACGGACATGGATATTCCGAATTATTATAACTACTAATTTTGTAGATTTCGTATAGACGAAAAAAGAAACCATGCCATATCCCAGATGCGGCTTCGGAGCGGGTTTAAGATGCGGATGAGCATCTTAAACACAGCGACTACAGAGCAGATGAGATATGGCATGGTTTCTTTTTTCGTCTGTTTTCCCCTAATGAATCGTAATCCATTTCAAAATTTTGCTTTGGGTTTCTACGAATTGTTCATATTCTTCCCGGCTGTTTTGCTGATATTCCAGCGTGATATACTTTGGTGCTACGCGCTCTACAAATTCCCGGACACCTTCTCCGATAAAAGGCTGATGCAGATCAATATGACAGGCATGGTCATATGCAAGGCGAAATAGTTCATAAAATGGAATCTTATCAAAGTCTATCGGATGTTCTCTCCATTCTTTTCGCTGTTTTCTTACATAATCCCCTCCAAGTGACAGCTGCAGGTGCATTCCTTTGAACCAGTGGAGCATCTGTGCTTTTTCGTATTTGTCTATCATTTTATTCAGATATGCTACGGCATCTTCCGGAGTCTTTAGCTGTGTTGTTGTATTCATATAATGCCCGGTATCGAGCATGATTCCCTTTTTTTGTGTATGCATTCCTTCTATAAGCCGACGGGTAAGGCGGACATTTTTCAAGGTAAGACCGCTCCACCAGAGATTCTCTACAAGAAAGTCGAATGGATATTCTTTTTCATCAAGGAGGGTATTGATGACCTCTAAGCTTGCATCAATCACTTCTTTATCTGTATAGCGGTATTTATAAATATAGCTCTCCCGGAGTGTCACTTCTGAAACATGGAAAACTACATACTTTGCTCCAACTTGTTCTGCATAGGCAAGATCGTCCCGCAAACTGTTCAGATAAGATTCCCTGCTCATTCCTCCAAAGTATTCCAGCCACTGCTCTCTTGAATCAAATTCCTGATCTAGGCGTTCATAATTCCCCTTCCACCAGTCCATCCAGAAAATATGAAAATACAGATGTACCCCATTCACCATATCCGGCAGAATCTTTCCTTCATCTGGCTCGCCTGCCCGAATCACTTCCAGTCCATTTAATCCTCGTGACTCATAAGACTTTCTAATATCTTCACTATCTTTATAACGATTTAGCATCCCTTCATAAATTGAAAAATTCATGGAACGACATTCTGGTATTTTCTGCATAGTTTCCCCCTTCAATCTCGTATACTCTCAGAATCTTTCTAAGAATACATTTTATCTATACTTATCATCCATACTTATCATCTATGCTTATTTCAAAAATGCCCCATCATTCTGGCAATCTTTCTGAAATTCAAAAACGTCCCAGCTATTCATCTCATCAGATCATATTTTATTTTTATCCGCTGCAGCTTTTCCAACAATGGCTTTGCTCCAATCCACAGAAAAATAAATGTAGAACTGGCATGAACAAGATCTACCGGAATACCTGAAATATAGATTGCAAGCAGTCCTTCCCATGTAAAATCATACACACTCATAAAGAGAGCCGCTGGATTCATGATTCCTCCATAAATGAACACCGTCACAAGGAATCCATATATACAAAGGCTGAGCCGTTTGGTCGGAAGCAGTCCTATTCGGTAAAGGATTCCTGACAAAAATCCGATAAAACCCATCGCAAACATCTGCCATGGGGTCCATGGTCCCTGCCCAAATAAGAAATTGCTGACTACCATCGTCATGGCACCAACTAAGAATCCTGCCTCGCCGCCAAATGCGATTGCACTGATGATCACGATTGCTATAATCGGCTTAAAGCTCGGTATCATAAAAAATGCTGCCCGGCCGGCGGTTGCCAATGCTACCATTGTTGCAAGAACAACTAGCTCTCTCACTTGAGGTTTTCGTCCCTCAAATACCATAAAAAACGGTAATAACGAGTATATAATGATTACCAGGCTAATAAAATAATACTTTCTTGGACCAAAAATCTTTTCAAATACTGTGCCAACGGCGGCAACATCCATAACATAAAATCCGACAGCAATTGTGAGGGGAATCGCTACAAGCAAGAGAAAGAGACTTACTCTGGTACGAACAGAAAGCCTGCGTTTTTCCTGCTTTTTCCAGATTTCGGTATCCATCTCAAACATATCATTATCTAAAATGACATCTCCCGCCCTGCCTTCTCCTGACAAATCTCCTGCTAATTCTTTTAAAGCAGAAGCTTTCCTGCTTTTTGGTAAAAAGATACGCTTTATCTTTGCAGAAATCGTATCTTCATTCACGATTGGAGAAGCGTAAAATTCTTTCAAGAACTCCTGACTTGATTTCCAGTCTGCCATTGTTCACACTCCTTTTTTAAGACATTCCACAACGTCCTCCCCGGTAACCGCCATGGGAAAATACCTTCTAGCCATTCGGTTTGCCGCTGTTGTATAAAAATTATTTCCGGCAAAGAATTCTCCCGGAGTTCCACATGCCACAATATTTCCATCAAAAAATAAACCACATCGGTCTGCATAAGAAGCGCAGAACTCAATATCATGAGAAATCATAAAAACAGTTACGCCCTGCTCTTTGAGTAATGCCAGTATTCCGGCAAATTCTTTTTTAAAATAGCTGTCAAGTCCTTTGGTCGGTTCATCCATCAACAAAAGCTTTGGCCGCAATAACAAAATCTTAGCCAGGGCAAGCCTCTGCTGCTCTCCCCCGCTTAAGTCATACGGATGACGATGCAGTAATTCTTCCAAATGTGTTACTTTAATGATTCCTTCCACCGCATCCTTTTTATCCATGGCAAGCTGATATTCTTCATCCTTTTTCTCTTTTACACCGCCTACCATTTCAAACAGTTCTAATTCCACACTTTTCTTTACAAAAAGAGACTGCGGGTTTTGCGGCAGTACTCCAAGAAAATTGCGGAACAGTTCTTTATCGCTGTAACGACGGATATCCTTACCTTCTAAAAGTACTTTTCCACGATATGGCTTTCTCAAACGGCTCAAAAGTGAAAGTGTTGTTGTCTTCCCGGTTCCATTTCCTCCAAGCAATGCAAAGAATTCTCCTCTTTTTAAGGAAAAGCTTAGTCCCTTTACGACATCCGGCAGTTCTTTATCATAGCGGAACCACAGATCATCACACGCTAAGATGATATCTTCTTTTTTCTCTTTAAACTTTTCTGTAATCTTAGAAAAAGAAGATTTTCCTTTTTGGGAATCACTCTCTTTTCTATATGAAGAAGATGCATTTGCTGGTGAAATGCCTTTTTTCTTACAAACTATATCCAGCCACTTTCGCCCGTCACGAACAGTAATCGGGCAGGGCTGCTCTGACTCTACTTTGGCATAAACCTGCATCGGTACCGGCATAGCTAAAAACATCTCATGATTGCGTTTCTTTAATTCTTCTCCGATTTCCGGCGGTGTGCCAACACATAAAATCTGCCCTTCATCCATGACCACTACCCTGTCAGCAGAAGGAAATACTTCCTCTAAACGATGTTCCGTAAGAATAATTGTCGTTCCAAGATCACGATTAATCTTCTTTACTGTTTCCAAAAAATCAGAAGCTGCAATCGGATCAAGCTGAGAGGTCGGCTCATCAAGAATCAGCATATCCGGATGCATGGCCATGATAGATGCCAGATTCAAAAGCTGTTTCTGTCCTCCGGAAAGTTCCGATACATTTTTATAAAACCAGTCCTGAATCCCAAAATAACTTGCCATTTCCGCTACCCGGATACGGATATCTGCGTTACTGTATCCAAGGCTTTCCAAACCAAATGCCAGCTCATGCCACACTTTATCTGTCACGATCTGATTATCCGGATTCTGTAATACATAGCCAATCCTCTGACTCTGCTCCCGGTTACTCATCTCCCCGATTGGTACTCCCTGAAAAAGAATCTCTCCTTTTCGCTTTCCATGTGGCGTTAGGGGAGTCTTTAAATGTGTCAGAAGTGTACTCTTTCCACATCCACTCTTTCCGCAAAGAACAAGGAATTCCCCATCCTCCACATACAAAGAAACATGATTTAGCGCCCTCTTTTTTTCTTCTGGATAAGCAAAACACAAATCATTGATTTCTAATATACTATTTTTCTTTTCTGACAAAGCATTCGCTGTCACCCTGCACCTCCAAACTTGCTTTTTATCTCCTGTATATACGGCTATTCAACTTCCCACAAACGGTACCCAGCCGGTGCTGCACTTTCTACCTGTCCTCTTCTCGCCTTCCACATCCTTCGGTCTAAAATCTCCATCGCTGCTGGCATGATACTAAACAATAAAAAAGCGGCAAAGACAAGCAGGCTGCCTGCTGTAAAGGGTACTCCCTTTACAACGATCCGAGGATTATAAGAACAAAATGCATACCCCTTTGAAAAGCCCCACATCGCTGCTCCGAATGTAATGATCATAAAAATAAGGCACAAAAAATCCCTTTTATCGAAATGATATAAGGAAAAGGCGGTTCTGCCCTTCTCTCCATATCCCCGGCACTTCATTGAATCCGATGTTTCAATCGCATTCTCCAAAGACCAGGTAACCAGAATCGAAAAAATTGTAATTCCATGCTTTGCTCTCTTAATAAGGCTCCCATTCTCTACACTTCGCCCGACACACTTTTGCCCATCAGAAATAACAGATGCTTCTTTGATAAACTTCGGTACAAAGCGAAGGCACATGGAAAGTACTAAAGAAAGTGCCGGGATGATCCTTCCAAAAAGATAAATAAACTTATCTGATGTCATAACAACTGTGTAGCAGGAAAACCATACAAGAGTACATACCAGCATCACTGCCATCACAAGACCGTACACACAACTTTCTAATGTAAACGGATTTCCATTATGAAGATATCCTATAATCGTTACTCCATAATGATTAAACATCGGATTGATCAGGGCAACAATGATCATCATCGGTAATGAGAAGAGTAGATTAAACTTTACTGTCTTTTTCCATCCTTTTAAAACAACGGAATACGCAACAGCGCATATAAATGAAATTGCCAGAATCACAGGATGAACAACAAACATCGTCACCCCGATCGTCCCGCAAAAATACAGCATATTTAAAACAGGATGATATGTCGAAAATGTATCTTTCATCTAAATCAAATCTCCATTACATCAAATTTCTATTATATTAAATCTTTATTATATCAAATCTCTATTTCATACATCCTTAATACATCGAATTATCTCCAACATCCTTACCAAGATTACATGTATAAACCCAGTTGATCACATCGCCGTCCTGTACCGTATACTTACTGCATCCGTAGTTAGGAAACCAGCCATTTACGTTATACATCCATCCGGAAAGCTGTCCGCAGTCGAATTCATACAGATTATTAATTCCTTCCACATAAGCTGAATTATAAGCCGGTGTAAAAGAAGACTCCATCTGGATTCCTGCATCCTTACATACACGCTGTAATACGTCATGTACAGACTCTCCTTCCGTAAATTCTACCTCGGAAGCTGCCAGAATCCATCCATCAGAAGGAACAAATTCTTCCTTGCCACTTTTTAAATCACTCATGTTATTAAGAATCGTCGCGCAGCTGATTGAAATCGTACACATATGGGAAGAACCTGAAACCTCTTCATCGTTTGCAACATCCTGCTTGCCGGAAGAACCAGAAGAAGAAGCTCCTCCATCAGAAACATCTCCACTTCCTGAACTTCCTTCTTCGTTATAAGAATTCTCTCCTGAATTCCCCGATTCATCACTTCCTTCTGCTTCACTGTTCGTTGTTCCGTTTTCCGCCTTATTCGCCGATGCCGCACCTTTATTCTGCTGCTCCGTAATTCCTCCAATAATATAACAATCTCCATCCAGTGAAGTAACACTCATTTTTAAAGATGTCGTTCCTTCTTTTGGCTTCGTATCTTTCTTTGCCTGTGTTGTACTTTTTGCGGTTTTGTCCGAAGAATCTTTCTCTTCTTTCTTTGTATCCTGCTTCTTTTTATTCTCTTCCTTCACCTGTGCTGTTACCACAACATCGCTCATCCTTGCAAGCTTTCCAGACTGCTCTTTTACAAGATATGCAGAATTAGACTGCCACGCTTCCGGAAGCTGTACCTCTAAATCTGGTACACAGATCAGCCCTTTCCCATACATCGTCATCTTCAATGCATCATTTGCATTGTTTGCCTGCTTCTTTAAATCATCAAGATCTTTCTCTGAAAAATCAATCTTTAAATTCTGATCTGCCGGATTCTGAATCTTTGAACAATCATACGTCCAGATATATGTAATTCCATCATCTGTTGTCCCCTTAAACTGTACCTTTTTATTTTCTCCGGCAACCGTCTTAAACTGTTCCTTCGTAATAATTCCATCCTCCGGAATCTCATTCATATCCGCAAGTGTTGCTGTCTTGCCGGACTTTTTACCGGAAGAACTTCCTCCATTACCGGACTTTCCACAACCGGTTGAAACAATCAATAACATACTCATAAGCAGTGCCAGAACGACACGCATAAATCCCTTTTTCTTCATAAATACTTTTTCCCTTTCTTTGTATATCCTTAGCTTTAACTCTGCTCACTATACCCCTTATTTTTCTTTAAAAAACAGATTATCTTTTTAATCTATTCTTTATCTCCGCCTTTTTGAAAATTGCGTAATGCACTTGCAATCCTATGACGCTTTTTATATAAAATGAAAGCAATAATCACTACCACTGCAATAGCGCAAATCCTTTTGACTATATAAAATATCCCTAAACCAGCCACAATCTTTGAGGTATCATTATCCTTTTCGGCTGTGGTGTCCGCTTCCGCTGCATCTGTCTCATCCGCCGCATAAGTATCCGGTACGTAATCCTCTCCGCTAAAGTTCCAGCTTCCTGTCGTTGCCTCTACTGCCGTATCTTTCTTCTTCGCTGTCGTTCCTGTTGCACTCTTTGACGCAGTACTTCCCGTACCTGTACCGGAAGTGCTTCCGGAAGAAAGTGTCTTTGTCGTTCCCGAAGCAGTTGGTGTTCCACTTCCTGTACTTACTGAACGATTCGTTGTTCCCGATGTCGGTGTTGTAATTCTTTTTGTCTGACTTCTTGCTGCTGTAGTTGTTGTTGTCTTTTTGGCGGTTGTCGCTGTTGCCGGTGCAGTCACCACGACCTTACAGGTTGCTTTCTTTCCGCTTCCATCCGTTGCCTTTACTGTAATCGTCACAGTCCCTGCTTTCTTTCCTGTCACCTTTCCCTTTGCATTTACCGTTGCAATCTTTTTATTAGAAGAAGACCATTTCACTGACTTCTTCGTGGCATTTGACGGAGAAACCGTCGCTTTTAACGTCTTGCTCTTTCCTTTTGTAAGATAAATCGTACTATAATTTAATCCCACTTTTATTACCTTTACTTTAGAAACTGCCGGTTTTGTTTCTGTCTTTTTTGCTGTCGTTGAAGAAGAATTTCCTCCACTATTACTTCCCGTATCAATCGTCGGGCTGACTACCGGCTTCGTTCCTGCCGAAATAGCCACATCACTCATATCATAAAGAAATGTCTCTCCATCCAAAAATCTACGGTAAGCAACTGTTGCATACAATCCCTGTTCCGTTGCCATTCCATCGATAATGCCACCGGCACCGCCACCATTATTCCCGGCATCAGCAGCTACATGCATAAATCCGCCTTCTGGCATATAATACTGGAATAATCCTGTCATCGGCCATTTCCCATTCTTAATAAAACGGACATCTTCCCCACAATCTATTCCAACGCCACAAAGAGCTGTGATAATCTGTGCCACACTTTCCGAAGTTTCTGTATTCATCGTGCCAAAACCACCACTGGAAAGCTGATTCTTTTCTATCCACGCAAGACCCTTGTCAATTGCCACTGTAACATCCTCATATCCATCTTTATTATAATAAGAAGCCAGCGCCTGCATCGCCATTCCTGTCATATCGGAATCTCCGGTTGTTCCCATCAATGTCCAGCCACCATCCTGACACTGCATCCCTACAACCTTCTTAACAAGTAACTCCTCTGAGTTTTGCTGCACTGCAGAAGGGTCTTCTGGAATCTCATATGCCGGATTACTCTTTAACGCGATCAAAGCCCAAATCGTGCCGTTATTCCCCTGTCTGCTTACATTCTCATAATCTGACAGATACGCTAACAGATTATGTCCCATCACATTTCTTGCATCGACACCAATCGCTGTTAATGCAAGAATAAGCTTTGAATAATCCGAATACTTTGCTCTTGTAATCTTCCAGTCCTTACTCTCACAGTATGCGATCACATTACTGTAAAAAAGATTTATATAAGATTCCGGCACATACAGCCCACTCCTTTTTAAACCAATAACATTCCATATGCTACTGTAATCCGGCTTCGTATCTTTACTTAAGATATAGCTTCTTACCTTAGATAAAACCGTATCAATATCCGGGCTTAAGACTTCCGCCTCTGCTTCCGTCTGCACTGCCACTCCTGATTCATCAGACTGTCCCTGTGCCGCATCTTCCTCTGCACCCCAAGCATAAAAACCATAACTTCTTCCAAGCTGCAAATTCTTACGGACAATCTTTCTCTCTTTTTTTGTTAATGTCTGCTCTTGTGTACTTTCCTGTACATCTGCCTCTGTATTTGTTGATGCATCTGCATCTTCCCTAGTCTGCTGCTCCTCCTCTTCCGAAGACTCCGTCTCCTCCCTTTCTGATGTCTCACTTTCTGACATAGAAAAATCGCCTGTACTCTCTGCAGCAGAAGCTGCCGCGGCCGGTTCTGCCCCATTATCTGCCGCATATGCATAGTATGGAACTATAAATGCCACAAGCAGAGCAAAAAGTACAAGCGATATACATTTTCTTTTTAACCTTTGATACATCTTGTTCATTCTACCCTCTCCTTCACTCATTTTACAAAATATCCAAGAGAAATTGAGAGTTTTCCGTAGAAAAGAAAGGCCCATGCATTATGTGCACAGGCCAAATACTTTTATAAAACTGTTACATTCTCCAGCCCAGATATTTGTTTTCATTCTAAAATCAAATGGCTGGCAATTCAGAATGAAAATAAGGAGAGTCCCCTAAGTGAGCCTGAGAAGCAAGCCATGTACATATTATAACATAGACTTTTAAAAAAATATGCCAACCAGACGGGTGTATTTGCTTCATTTTAGGAAATTAAGCGGGTGAAATTGTCCTACAATTACTTCACCTTCATTTTCTTTACATTTGAGTAATTACCGTAATAAGTTGTTCCTCCTGCTTTACGATAAGTACGAATCTTGAAGTAATAAGTTTTCTTTTTCTTTAGCTTTCCGGCTTTATAAGTCACTGTCTTATTTTTGGTAATTGTCTTCACTTTCTTATAGCCGCTGTTTTTCTTCATGGACTGGTATACTTCGTAACCAGTTGCATTTTTTATTTTCTTCCATGTAAGCTTCGCCTGATTCTTTTTCAGCTTCTTAATGGATTTTATAGATGTTTTAGATGGGGTGTATTTCTTTTTCAGAGCTTCCTGCTGAACTTTCTTTTTCGCGGCTTCTTCTGCCTTTTTCTTTGCCTCATCCTGAGTTTTCTTTTCAGCTTTCAGACTGACAATTTTCTTCTCAGCATCAGTTAATACTTTTAATGTATCTGCAGAAATAAGTTCCTTTTGTTCACTGGTTAACGCATTATAAGACTTTCTTGCCTCTGCTATCTGAGATTCTTTAGATAAATCTACTGTACCGATAGCGTTAATGGTTTTTGTCACACTTTCAGCAAATTTTGCGTTATATTCTGCTCCCCACTGAAGAATTTCTTTCTCTGACGGAAGTGCAGAAAATACTTCTTTCATTTTCTTTTCTGTTGTATTCCAGTCAATCACTGCATTATATGCTTTCTGATAAGCCTGTTTATAACCATGTTCGTCACAGCTTGCTTTATACTTTAGCATTACTGCAAGTCGTTTTGTAATCGCATCCCTATCCGGTAATTTCAAATAATTGTTATCTTCTTCATCTGCAGGTTTTTCTCCGAGGTCTCTTCCATAACCGTAAAGCGTAAACTGCAAACGAATGATGTCTCCATCTTTTGGTTTTACTAAGGACATTCCTGTCGGAAATACATTGTTTACCGTATACATCCAACCAGACATATTACAATACGCGAATTCTCCTAATGCATAATGTCCCTTTTCATCGCCATACGGATTACCATCATTTTTTGTATTTGTAGGAATTGCTATAATTTGATTATTTGCATTTTTTATTGGTTTGAGCTGTCCGTTAGAAATTATAGAAGGAATCTTCAATCTTCCGGTATCTGCATAATAAATCTGTTCAAGATAAAATCCATCTTGTATCTTTCCCTTATTTTCGTAACCATATCCTTCTTGTGTAAGTACTCTATCCACTACAGATGCAATATTATCTGTGTCATAAATATCTACCTGACATGGCTCTATTAAATACCCCTGTCCAATCGTAAAACGTTCGATTGAAAATGTAACGGTACCTGTTTTTTCTGCTGCATTTACATCCTTTCGAAAAAAGAATGTAAATGCTATCACAAATACAAATGTCATCATTGTCAGCAAATATTTTTTGTTTTTCTGCATTCGGTCTCACCTCTCACTTTATAAAGTACTGCAATTACCTTTCAGTTATCACTATAGTACCCTATTACAGAACAGGAACTGCCCATCTAAGCAGTCCCTGCTCCTCATATCATCTGATATTTACTTCTTAATTGTAACTGTTTTTGCCTGGCCTTTTCCTTTAAATACTTTTTTATAAGCTTTGTATTTTTTAGAAGGGACTTTAATGACTGCTTTTTTATTAATGCCCTTAAATGCTTTTGCCCCTACCTTTTTGATAATACTGCTCTGTACAGTAATCTTCTTTAAATTCTTACATCCATAGAATGCTTTCTTTCCAATTGTTCTAACATTCTTTCCAACTACTACTGTTTTTATTTTCTTATTATTTTTAAATGCATTATCTGCGATAGCAGTTACTTTGTATACCTGATTGCCTGATTTTACTGTTGCCGGAATTGTAATCTTTGCTGCCTTTTTATTTTTAGTTCCTTTATAAGAAACTGTTTTTGCTTTTACGTTTGTTACAACAAAAGTATTAGTTCCTGTTGTAAGTTTTGTTCCCTTCTTAACTGCTGCAACTGTTGGATTTTTCTTCTGGGTTGTAGGCTGTGAAGGTTTCGCTGGGTTTGCTGGCTCATTCTCTGCTTCTTTTACTGTTACCTTTACGTTCTTTTCCTTACCGGTATCCATTGCTTTTACGGTGATATCTGCTATTCCAAGTTTCAGACCACTTACGGTTCCATCTTCTTTTACAGAAGCAATCGTATCATCAGAAGAAGTGTACACTAATGTTTTATTAGTAGCATCTTCCGGTGTTATAGAAGCCTGTAATTTCATTGTTTTTCCTAAAGTTACATTTAATGTTCCTGGGACTGTGATATCAGAGGTTACAGTCATGTTGAAAGCTAAATCTGGATTTTCTGTGTTCTGGTACCATACAGTTTCTTCTACACCATCATTGGCATTTAAGGCATCTACTACTGTACGGTCTTTGAACTGGGCAGCGGTGTAACCTGTAATACCTGTTGTTCCCTCTGCAGCTGCTATACCATTTTCTGAATTATATGCCACATTGGTATAGGTATCATTAGCATTAAACTGTGCTTTATCTCCTGATAAATCTTTTACTGTTCCAAGATTATAGGAATTTGCTACATTAAAAATCTTGTTATCTGCGTATGTAAGTGCACCCATTTTATCTGTATTATCTTTCGCATCAACTTCTCCAAGATTATAACAGTTTTCTATCTTAACTAGCTCTGTTCCTATTCCTGTTGCAATTCCTGCTACATATTCTTTTCCTACAATTTTAGCAGAATTAAAACAATTTTTTATGTCTCCACGGTTTTCGCCTACTATTCCGGCAACATTACTATCACCTTCAATTATACTGTCCTTTCCTACGATAGCATTACTGATATTACTATCCACACTATTTCCAACTAATCCACCAGTAAATTTTGAACCATCTTGTCCTTTTACATTTCCCTGAACATATACATCTTTCACAGCATTATCCACAACAATAGGCCCTGTTTTAGGATTACCTACTGTATCAATTACTCCACTTAACAGCCCTTCACTTAAAATTCCATTTACTTTGGTATTTATTACTTTGCATTCGGAAATACTACCACCATTAAGATTTCCAACTAACCCACCAGTTGTTCGTAATACATCATTAGAAACATTTGAATCCTTTACACTACAATTCTCTATATAAATATTCTTTCCATAGCCTACTAACGCAGCAGTTCCCTGTGTACTTTGATTAACATTTTTTATAGTTGTTGATTCATCACATTTTTCTATAACCGTTGCATTTTCTACTGTCAGATTTTTAATCGTTGTGGTCGTACTATTTTTTCCAATCGCTGAGCCAAATAATCCCACATAAAGTCCTGTCAAATTTTCATTATGTATTTCATTATAAATAAACATATTTTTAATTGTATGATTTTGTCCATCAAAAATACCGCCAAAACCTCTATTTCTGTTAAGTCCAATTGGTGTAAAAGATTCACTATCATCCATTACAATATCATTGGCTAATTTGACTGTACAGCCACTAAATAATTTATTTTGTTTATTAACTAATTCTGCAAGTCCACGAAGCTGTGCTTCTGTAGAAATCGTAAATTCTGTCTGTCCATCTTCATACCAGGAGGTATCTACACTAGCTTCCGCTGCCTTTGCCTCAATCGTAATCGTATTGCCAATCAATGTTCCCACTGGTGTAAATGGTGTAAGTGCCATTGTACCTGCCATACATACTGCAAGTATTCTTGAATAAAATTTTCTCATTTTCTTTCCTTTCCGATACTTTCATATCTTTGCCTTATTTTACAGTAACTTTGCAATACCGGACAAGCCCATTACAGCTTACCCTTATCTTTGTTTTTCCTTTTTTCTTTCCTACCACCTTCCCTTTTTTTGTTACAGATGCAATCTTTGTATCTAAACTTTTATATTGTATCTTTCCTTTAGGGGATGCTACACTTTTTATCTGCACCGCTTTCCCCTTTTTGATAGTGATACTCTTTTTCTTAAGTTTCAACTGAACTTTCTTAATCACAAGATTATATTTATATTTCTTTCCTTTGTAAGAAGCTGTGATTGTAACTTTTCCTGCTTTCTTTACGGTCAGCTTTCCGTTTTTAGATACTGCCGCTATCGTCCGTTTACTTGATTTCCACGTTATCTTTTCCGCCTTAACTGCCTTATTATTTACGAACAGTGCCAGAGAATACGTCTGTTTCTTTCCGTTAAAATAAATTGTTTTTTTCAAAGATTTTTTCTTCAAAACAATCTTTTTATAAGAAGTCTTCTTGGTCTCTGTCTTTTTCGCCGGCTGTGGCTGTGCCGGTTTTGATGGCTGTTTCTGCAGGGATTCTATCTGGCTCTCTGCAGCCTCTAATACTGAAAGATTATCTACCAGATTTTTCTGTGCATCTGTCAGTCCGTCATAGGCACGTCTTGCTGCCTCTACCTTTTCTTTATCGGATAAAGTAACTTTTTTCAGTGCATTAATCTGTGTGATTACGGTATTGGCAAATTCCTGATTTTCCTGTACTTTTTTCAGAGAAAGGATTTCCTTTTCCTCTTCAAGCAACGTCTCATAATTTGTCACACGATATGGGTTCTCCAGTGCATCATATGCTTTTCTTGCTGCTTTTACTGCTGCCTCATCTGATAGGTCTGAAATGATTGAAGCATCGTCAATCTTCTCTACGACCTCCTCTGTTCTTTCCTGCTGTGCGAGTAGCTGCTGGTATGTATCCGCTGCCTCAGAAAGCCGTTCTTTTATCTCGTCAGGAAGAAGCTTCTTCGCATCTTCTGACAGCATATCATAAGTATCTTTTACTTCCTGATAAGCTTCTGCACCTGTTATGGTAACATCTCCCATCTGCTCTGTCCCATATACCACTTCCTGCACATTATCAAACTCTGCCTGCCATACAGAAAAAGCTTCTTCCGCCTGCTGTAACAGAGCATATTCTTCTGTAACTGTCAGTTTATCTTCCTCTGTGAGAAGCTCGTACAGTATCTCTGCACGCTCCATCACCGGCTGTTCTTCTATACCGGAGCCTGTGATTTCTCCCACTGCCTGTTTAAATTCTTCAACAGAGGCTTCTGTTTTCTCAGACAGTTCATACTGGACAAGTGCCGTCTTTGCCGCTGATAAGTCCATATAATTAGAAATCATAAGTCTAAAATATGCATATTCCTGCTCTTTTTCTTTTATATAGTTTTCTGCCTTTTGCACTGCCTCTCTTACAGCATCGGCATTCTCAGCAGTGATGTCCACACTTTCTCCATATGCAGTATCAATCTGACCAATCTCATAAGAAGCCTTATCTACGACATCATATATGACATTCTCATGCTGAAGGTTCGCATAAATCTTTTCTCCATCTTCTAACTGTGCGTAGTTAGAAACCAGCCTTTTTGTCTCGTCATCCTCTAATGCATCATAGGCGGTTCTTGCCTGTCTTAAGTCTTCTGCACTGTTTGCTGCTACTCTTCCTATCTGGTCAATCAGGTCTGAGACTTTGCGCGCCGCCTCCTTATTCTCTTCCTGCTGCTGTAACTTTTTAAGACCATCTTCCTGTGCCTTTAACTTGTCGATATTTGTAACAAAGGTTTTCTGGCTGTCTGTCAGACTCTCATAGGCAGCTCTGACGGATTCAATATCCTCCTCAGAATCCAAAGTCACAATCTCCCCAAGTGCCTTTATCGCCTGCACGACATTATCTGCAGTCTTGGCATCTTTTAGCTTTGTCTCTGCTTTAGATAAGATCTGGAACGCTTTCTGTACTGCATCTTCCTTCTTCTGCTGTTCATTTAGGGAATCATATGCCTTTCTGGCTCTCTCTATCTTTGCCGTCTTTGTCAGGTTGACTTTTCCTATCTTTTCTGTCTTTTCAAGAAATGTGTCGATTCCATTCACATACTGATATGCTTTATCAAGCACATCTGCATTAGTCACATAGTGGAACAGGCGCTTCTCCTTTAATGCATCATACTGTTTCTTGATGGAATCTAACTTTGTCTTATCTTTATAACTGTAAGAAGAAATCGAGTCAATTGCTTTTATAACCGCATTCACCTGTTCTCTTTCTTCGGCAGTTCCAAGAAATACTCCCGGTTTCACACTCTCATCCACTGCATACATCGCTTCCTGAAGGGCATAATAGGCATCTCCATGCTCTGAAGTAACATTGTCTTCATCCGCATATTTTTCTGCCTCCTCATATGCTTTTTGTAATGCCTCCCGTTTTGTGTCCTCCGTAATCGTTCCTGCAAGCAGTTTTTCTGCTTTATCAAGAAGCTTCTTATATTTTGATGGTGTCAGATAATATCTTGTGTAGACATTTGAACCATTGTACAGGTCTCCCACTGCGATAACCGCATCTTTATTCCAGCCTCCCTGAGAAGGATTCTCCGGAGAGTAGAACCAGCCTCCGGTACTTAACTGATAATCTTCTAATATATTTAATGGATTCTTTCCATTCTCTCCATCAAATTCACCACTTCCAACATCAATTTCCTGTGCGGTAAGTCCCGTTACCATACAGGCATGTGACATGACATTCCGATTTGTATAGTAGAAATTTTCAAAACATCCAGTTACATTAATGCCATTCATCTTAACGTCATCCTGAATCTCTACATTTTTAATCGAATTAACACACTTTGCATATTCTTCTTCCGTAAAGGCATCGTTATACAGGGAAACTGCGTATAATGCCCAGCCTCTCATATCCAGGTCAAATGTTTCTGAACATGCCTGTCTTTTTACAATATCCACTGTTTCTTTTGGCACTGGTGCCCCTGCCGCCTGCAAGGCAGATAATGCCCATATGTTCGCTGAATACATTCCAAAATCGCCGTTATCATTAAAGCTCATCAGACCCTCTACATAGTTCACTCCCAGATAATCATAAGGATTCTCTCCGGAAATAACCAGTTCAAGGATAATTGCTGCATAATCCGTAGCCTGACGGAATTCCTTCTTCGTCACATCATAGCCGAGCATATTTTTAAGATAGTCCTCACCTATCGCTGCAGCTCCAAAAGTCTTCCAGTAATCGGTTCCTTTTGTGTTCTGCAGATACTCTTTATAACCACCCGCAACCATCTTATCAATCATCTTTTTTGCACGGGTTCGGGTTGTCTCAGATATCGTACCTGTTTTCTCTCTGTTAAAATAAATCTTATATCTGACTTTTTTCCCGTTGTCTGTCGTAATCGTCCACTGCACTTCATGAACATCTGCATTTATAACAAGATTCTTACTTTCTGCTCCCTGTATGGAAGTTTTCTTCTGGCGGTCAACATATACATCTGTCGTTGTATTTTCTGAAGTCTCATAAGACAGTACAATCTTACCTGAGCTTCCTTTCTTACAATAGTAGGAAGTTGTATCCGGGCTGTATTTCTTCTCCATTGTTGCACCAGAAAGAATAGATAACTTCTGTAGTTCCGCACTGCTCAATGTCCAGTCCACATAAATTCTCTCTGTCTGCTTTGTAGAACCATCCGCCGATACCGTCTGGATATCAAAATATTTTTTCTTAGAATCTAGTCTCTTAAAATATCCTCCCAGATACTCTGTGGCATCCTCTACTTCAACACTCGCCTCCGGGTCATTCGTCACTGCATTAATCCAGACATAAGGGTAGGAGGAATTCATCGCAATACTCTTCTTTTCCTCTCCTCCCTCTTTACTCTCTGTAACCTTTATCTGTTGGAAACGTTCTTTTGCATCATCTTCATCAGAAGCTCCCTGATATATTTCAATCTTTTTGATGGAAGCATCCTTTTGTTTTTGTACTGTATACTCTTCTGAATCTTCATTAGAATATACTAACAATACATAACTTTCCATACCGGTTTCATCATGGTTCTCACTATAATACTTAGCTGTCTTCATCGTATTTATATCATTCCCAATTACACAGATAACGTTAAGACCCTTTCTCAGCTTCAGCTCCGGACTGACTTCTCCCTCCTTTAAAGGATACAGACTGCCGCCATTAATTGATACGGCATGTACCTTATTATGATAAAACAGATAATTATGGAACAATTCATCCTGTCCCTTTAACGTTGTTTGTCTACCAGCACTTCCGGGCATCCCTAAAAATACCGCCTGTCCTGGTTCTGGCAGTGTATTTTCATACTTTACACGGATAGAATGTACCCCTTCTGGCAGCGAAATAGAAGAAAGTTCTTTCAAACTGCCATCTTCACTGATTCCTGCTGTACAGTCTCCTGTCTGCCAGTTTAAAGAACTTCCATACTGATATTTCTCAGAAAATGCACTTTTCTTACCATCTGTCCCGTCATACAGGGTAAGCTTATCCGTACACTCGCTCCACTCACTCTTATCATACCAACATCCTATCGCATCAAAGGATTTATAGTCTGTCCCAAATATACTTGTTATAATCGTACATACCGTAGTCTTTCCGTTATCTTCCACCACCAGTTGATACACACCACATCCCGAACTCGTGATACCCTGTGGCGTATAATTTACTGAAAAAAGAGGAGTTTCCGAATCCTTCTCCGTCCTTCTGTATGCCTTATCTTCGCTATTTCTATCATACCTCGTCTTTTTATCTTCGTTCTCTGGAAGACAAAAAATACTTTCTTTATTATTCTCACACTTTGTTTTTGCCTCCGGGTCTTCTATCACACGGAATTCCTTTATTCGGGCTGTTTGAGACTGTAAAGTTCCCTCTATATATCTCTCAGAATATGATTTCAGACCTCCATATTTATATATATCATTGCCAACCATTTCAATACCTTGCTGTACCCCCGGTCTTAATTTACATGTTCCACTTATTATGTAAGTATGACTGTCCTTATCAATCTGTTTTATTCTGTAAATATTTATTCTCTGGTCCGATAATACACTACGGTATTCCATATATAACTCTTTAAAAATATCATCTTCCTGTGCTGCCTGTACTGTACAGGAATGTCTCAAAAAAATCGTTACTGCTATCAGGCTTAGCATTATTAAATATTTCTTTATTCTTTTCATATATTTTCCCATAAAACTATTCATTTTATAAATTTTAACATTATCAAGTATAAAAAAGAGGTGTCTAAAAGACACCTCTTTTTAAGGACAGAGCCGGTTTTTAAAGTTCTTATAAAATTAGTAAATCATTGATGACCATTTAACAGTGATATTCATGCCATCTGTTAATACATAATTTGTTGCGTAGTTGGACGCTGATACATCATTAATATATAATTCCCAATATTTATATGTTGTAGTATCATCTCCATTATCTACGGATGTTCCTGCGATTCCATCAATACTGTCAAAAGCAATACCATACTGGTCAATCGGTTTCCATGTTGTAGTATCTAAATACTGTACTTTATGGTATGTTATTGTCTTCCCTGTTGCAATAAGAGCATCCATCGCTGTCGCTTTGCCGTAGTTTTCGATTGTTGCTGCATCTTCTAATGTGTATAAGGTTCTATCTTTATCGACAGTAACATTCCCATCAAAGATATTCTTACTTGTATCATCTGGATTCTGAATGGTTACATGCACCGTTACCTTATTACTACCCTCTGTAGTTGCTGCCATAGATGTTACGCCAAGTCCCATCATCATAACTACTGCTAACATAACTGCGAGCATTCTCTTTAAAGTTTTCATAAAATTCCTCCTTCAAAAGACTGTATTTGGCAGTCTTATCCTCTGTGCTTATACTGCAAGTTATAAAAACCGACTCTTGCTGTCAAAGACATTTTGTCCTGACAGCCTTTGGATTCAAACACCTGTACTCCTTATTCTCTATACGCCATCTCTACTGAACCTTCCCGGTCTCAACACTCTGTTATTATTATTTACGCATGAAATAAATTATACAGGTTTTGAGGTATCCTCTATATCGTTGAGGGGACCCAAAAATCCCCTCCCAGATATTCTTTTTTCAAGGAGCTTAGGAAATGGAAGGAACGCTATCCCACAGCTTATGATAAAATCTGATTGATTTCTAAATGATTTATCGAATGAATGTACTCAGCACTCCCACCCAAAGTCCTGTTCATTAGAATTCTATTTTAAATATCCTGACTTAAGCTTCTTCTGCCTTTTCACACCTTCCCGGAAGATCCAGTGGTATTTGTGAGGGCATCTGCTTTCACAGTAGGGGTAAGCCTGTGTGGTTTGTACCAACTTTCTTAAAATAGAATGTATTTTTTTGTACATTTATTATAACATGGCTTTTCTAAAAAGTATTCCAACCAGACGGATGTCTTTTCGTCATTTTGGAACCTTTTTTAGGTTTTTTTTAAAAACGCTTGACATTTTTTGCAGAAAAAATCCCGTCAGACTGAATGATCTAACGGGGCATTTTTCTTTTTTTGCTTATTATAGATAACATAACTTTTGTTTTATCTTCATTATTTTACGCTTATCGGAACATATATGTATACTTTTTTATTGATGTATCTTTCAAAAGTAAAGTTCTGTAAAGAGACCATGTCGCGGTGTTCTTTTATCCAGCCATAAAAAACACATCGGGAAAACATACGGATGGTATCTGCGAGATTATCCACATCGCTTTCGCGGTCTGTTTCAAATACAGCAAATCGTCCGGCGGCTATCTCTATTTTCACAGCATCGTCCGGCACATTCGTAAAGTTGTTTACAACCGGTCCAAGGATATATTGAATATTGATACATTCTGGGTCATGATACCACATGGCAATCTTATCATTTCCATTCGCACTTCCGGCTACAGAGTTCATTTTTTTGAAGTACGGTGAATCCTCATCGAGCCAGAATGCTACCTGTGCCGGTATATCTACTTCCCGTCCACGATTTGGGATGATCGTCCAGCCAACCATTTTGATATCATCAACGTCCATAAAGGATACTTTCATTTTATCTTTATATTCTGAGTAAAACTGATTTAAGTCAACAACTTCTGTGTTTGCTTTAGCATATTTGGAAGGGCTGGTACAAAAGGCTTTGCGGAAGGCTTTATCAAATCCGTTTCTCGACTTAAAACCATATTTTTTTGCTAAACTGGCCACCTTGACACCCTGACGTAATTCTCTGGCTGCTTTTTGTATTTTCCTCTGACTGATATACGCACTAAGTCCCATTCCAAAATCATCCTGAAAGGCTTTGCGAAAATAGTCTCTGGAATAGTTAAAATGTTCCGCCATCATCTCTGGTGTGATATCTTCTGTAATATGCTCATCAATGTAATTGATCCATGCAATATTCTGAAATTCCATTCGGTAATACTTTGCCGGAACAACGCCGTATTCTTTGCGAAATGCATTAGAAAAAACGCTATAACTTGCAAATTGATATTTGGCACATACTTTTTCCGGATTCTTTCCTTCTTTTAATTCTTCTGCAGCAAAGTACAGCTTTCTCTGTTTTATGTAATCGGTGATTCTCGTTTCATAATAAAGCTGGAAAATATTTTTTAAATGTTTCTCGGAATAATGAAACAGCTTTGCAAGGCCTTTTGCTGTTAAATTCTCCGTAATATGCTCATCAATATAACTAATCCACTCGTCAACTCCATAAATCTTTTTCTCCTCTTTTTTATTTTTCATTACATAATCCGAATGCATTCTTTTTTCAAGAGGAAGATATACTGAATACAGTCCGTTTTCAAAAGAAATAAAATACATTTTCCGATTGTCATAGTGCATTTCACTTTGCTTTATCCAGTCACATAACGCATATTTTATCAACATTTTTATCATATCCGGTGCCTGTTTATCCCAATATTGCTCTTTTAACGTAAAAACTGCATAATCCGATGCCCCAATATCAATTCTTTTCTTTTCACTTTCCTTTCCGGCATCTTTTGGAACTTCCTGCCCGATCATATAAAAGAAATGGTATGAATCATCATGCCACCAAAACTGCATATACTCTCCGGCACGCTCCCTCTCCTTCCACTTTTCCTTTACATCCTTCTCGATATATTCCATTCCGTTTTGAAAAATATCGCCTTCTAAAGGCAGCATATCTGCCTCTACTGTCTGTGCCATTCTTCTCACAACTTTATATTCTATCATAGAACTATCAGGAATCCGTTCAAATGGAAGGACCTGATTTGTATAATCCTCTTCAATATTTAATCCCTGCACCTGTTCCCTGATTGTATCAAGAGAATTGTCAAAGAAAATGTCAGCCAGATAAAGGAATTCCTGCGTAGAGTATGCCAGTCTGCTTGCCAGATCTTTTACCGAAATGCTGTTATCTGTCTGAAGGCACAAAAGAGTGTCTCTCATACGTTCCCATAAAGCTGATTCTTCCTCCGGAAGTGAGGAAAATGTTTTTGTCTCATTCACTGTGTTCATTTTCTCTATCCTTCTATTATTTCTATTTCTTTTTCTTTCATTTTCTCTGTTATTTTATTATTATTTTTTAATATCCACATATTTTTTAGTTATATTGTAAATCACCACTAACATTCTGTCAATTTACAACTCCCATTACGGACAATCTCTATTCTTCAGATAAACTTCGCAACTCTGGAAAAGTCTTTTTTCTTTTCTCTGATACAATATTTATAAAACATAATCTGTGTATTGGTGTATGATATTTATATTCAAGTCGAGCAGTCGCACCGACTGCACTCATAGAAACTGCGGAAAGGAAAGATCGTGAATAAAAATAATTCTTTAGAAGTAATAAAAGATTGTACCACATACATAAAAAATCACCTTCAAGACACATTAACAGCAGAATCTCTGGCTTCCCGCTATGGTTACTCTCTTTATCATTTCTGCCACATTTTTAAAATCTGCTGTGATATGTCACCGGGAAAATACATACGCCTTCTCCGTTTGGAAAAAGCAAAAAAGGATATTTTATCTGGAATGAGTATCACACAGGCCGGATTTGATAATGGCTTTGAAACCAGTTCCGGTTTTTCTAAAGCATTTCGCAAAGAATATGGTATTAGTGCACGAGAATATTTAAAACAAAATAAAGAAAGTGAGGTTCTTATTATGCTACACGTTGAAATTAAAACATTGCAGTCACAGACAGCACTTGGGTACGAGATTCCCGGCGAATATGACAGTGATTACAGCAAATCCGGTGCTTACTGGAATCACATTAATTTTAAAGAATACCCTGCCTATCCAGAAGGAATCCATGATTATGGCGAAGTTGGACTATGGACCCATCCCGACCATATCAGCGGTGAATTACACTATTTCTTTGGCTTTTTAACTGACTCTACAGAAATTCCGGAAGGCTTCCACAAGGTGGATATTCCTGCCGGACGATACGCAGTTTTTACAATTAAATCACAGGAAACTCCTGAAAAAATGGCGGATGCTGTACGGAATGGCTGGCGTTACGTCTTTACCGAATGGCTCTGTACGCAAAAAGAGTATAAAATATCACATCAGGGGATGTGTTTTGAATGCTATCAGGGAGAAGAAGCATATCTTTATCTGCCAGTGATTGATTTGTAGATTTGGTAATAGACGAAAAAAGAAAAAATAATATATCCCATCTGCTCTGTAGTCGCTGTATTTATGATGCTCGTCCGCATCTTAAACACGCTCCCAAGCCGCATCTGGGATATATTATTTTTTCTTTTTTCTGGCTATTCTAAATCTACAGTTGGCGAAATGGAGTTTTCCAGAAGGTTATGTCTTTCCGGGAAATTAATTTATCCCTTCTTCTCTGTAGTCGCTGTGTTTATGATGCTCATCCGCATCTTAAACACGCTCCCAAGCCGCATCTGGAATGGATTATTTTTTCTTTTTTCTGGCTATTCTAAATCTACAGTTTGGTGAGAAGGGGGCTCCAGAAAGTTAGGGCTTTCCGGAAAATTAAATTCTCTTTTCCTTAGAAATCTCAATGCAATTCTGCAGAAAGATACTCACTTTTGGGGGAACCCCTTATTTTTCCCACACAAAATCCTGACTCCATCTGGCGCCAAAGAACAGAAAACCAGAAACTTGATATAGCATAAAATGTGATGTCTGAGCAAATAAAAATGCCGGTCAGGCATTTTCTATGCCGCGACTATCTTCACATTTTATGCTATATCAAGTTTCTGATTTTCGTTTCTTTATTCCATCTGATCAGGATTCACCAATTCGTTCACTTTATCTGCACTCATCTTTATAATTCCAGCTATCTGCTCTATCGAAAGACCAGACTCATACATCAGGCAAACTGCCTCTGCATATCCATTCTGTTTTCCTTCCGCATAGCCACTTTCTCGTCCTTCCTCCTGTCCCATCAAGTATCCACCTTCAAATGCTTTTTCCTTGATTCCCTGACTTAAGTTACACATCTCTTCCACTTCCTCTCTTATATCATCTTCTATTGGAATATCGTATTCTTTTTCTATTATGTCTAATTTTTCTTCTGCCTCTAAACTGGAGGATAACAATGCTGATAATAAACGATGTAATTCATAGTTTTCTTCTTTTTCTGGTAAGTTTTCTGCTATTCCTATCATTATAATATTCAGAAGCTCCAAATCACCTTTCCAATCATGCGATCCTATAATATCCTTTTTCGCCAAATAAATCTGAGTCAGACTATTTTCCTTCATGTTCATACAGAGCCAGATGGAATAGACTCTCTTCATCTTATTATATTCTGATTTTACAAAATCTCTTCCTTTTTGGGATGATACTATTCTACCTATATAGAAAATAGCTCTGTTTAATATATAGTACTTACCCGGTTCTTCTTTCTGGGCTTCTATATTGACGATAATCTGGGTTAATCCGTCTTTCATACGAACATAAAATATAATATCAAAGCGTATCATTCCTTCATTGAGCTCACTATTTTCTGTATTTAAACCTCTAATCTGCTCTGGTGTTTTTGTTTCCTTTATGGATCCTTCTTTTCTTTCTTTGGTATTTGTCATTCCGGGGTCAAGTGGAACTGTACTGATATACGGTTCTCCTTCTATATATTTTACCACATCTTTTGGATTCATTCCCCGAAATTCTTCTACAGTATTCACTAATATGTACGCCAGTATGATTTTATGTCCTAAAAGCTTCTTGGCTTTCTCATCATACTGCGCTTCTTTATCTGACGCTTTCACTGATTCTTTGATCGATGCGTCCAATAATACCTCCTTGTTTTTGTAATTAGTTTCTCTTGAATTCCATAATTTTACTGTTTTTATTATATATTAACCTTTGATATTATGCAAGAGGAAAATAGAATTTTGTAGATTTGGTAGTAGACGAAAAAAGAAAAAATGCCCTATCCCATCTGCTCTGTAGTCGCTGTGTTTATGATGCTCGTCCGCATCTTAAACACGCTCCCAAGCCGCATCTGGGATAGGGCATTTTTTCTTTTTTCTGGCTATTCTAAATCTACAGTTGGTGAAAATGGAATTCTCCAGAAAGTTATGGATTTCCGGGAAATTAAATTCTAAAGGATTGACGCATTTTTCTAGATTTTTCGTTTTTTGAGGCAAAATCCTGACTTCATCTGGCGCCAAAGAACAATTATATTCAAGTCGAGCCGCCGCGAGACTTGGCGCGTGATTCTGGTCAGCGTAAGCTGACATATTCTTTACAGAATCACTGCGCATCCTCGCGGAGCGTTTATCTCAGTCGGAGATTGGACTCACACTGAGACAAATTTGCTGTCACTCACCACCTGAAAGAGGTGGGAGTCTTCTCGACTGAGATAAAACATAACAAATAGTCAAAAATATGATATACTACCAATATAAATGTTCATAGGGAGGAGGAACAACATGGGGGTTTATTTTAATCCAGGAAATGGAAGTTTTACAGAAGATAAGAATAGCCAAATTTATGTTGATAAAACGGAGCTCTTGAAATTTTTAAATAAAAGACTGAAAACAAATGGTAAATGTATCGCTGTCAGTCATGCCAGACGTTTTGGTAAGTCCCATGCTGCCGGAATGATTGATGCTTACTACAGTCTTGGCAGTGATTCCTCAAAACTGTTTGAGGATACCAAGATTGCATCTGACCCTGATTATGAAAAATACCGCAATAAATATAATGTCATTCATTTAGATATTTCATCTTTTTTTGATGATTACAAAGTCAATCTGATAGAAAAGATTGTGGAATATATTTATGATGATATCACAGACGAACTTGGAGATACTCTGGATTATAAAAAGAAGTTAAGTTATGTATTAATGAAGATTTATGAAAAGACGGAAATTCCTTTTGTTATTATTATTGATGAATGGGATTGTGTTATCCGAAACAGTAACGACCAGGCTTTAGTGCATAAATATTTGCAGTTCTTGCATTCACTTTTTAAATCAGAAGAATCGAAATCGTTTTTGGCTCTGGGGTATATCACAGGCATTTTACCAATTAAGAAGATAAAAGATGAGTCTGCTTTAAATAATTTTCAAGAATATACTATGCTGGATTCCTATCCAATCACAGAATACTATGGCTTTACCGAAAAAGAAGTGAAAGATTTATGCGAAGATCAGGCTATGGATTTTGAGACAATAAAGGCATGGTATAACGGATATTTGATCGATGGTATGCATATGTATAATCCGAATTCTGTATCGAGGGCATTAGAAAGACATAAAGTAGATTCTTATTGGCGAAACACTTCTGCCTTTGGTACAATCAATACCTTTATTTCAATGAATTATGCCGGACTAAAGGAAGATGTGCTTGCCATGTTAGCTGGCGAAAAAGTGATGGTTGACACTGAATGTTTCCAGAACGATTTTACAGAAATCCACTCAAAAGACGATGCTCTGACTGCCTTGATCCATCTTGGTTATCTTGGTTACGATAAAGACATGTTAAGTGCCTATATTCCAAATTATGAAGTGTCTAAGGCATTTCAGTCGGCTTTAAAATCAGGTTCCTGGAAGGAGATCGCCGCATCTATTTCCAGATGTGATGAGCTACTCATCGCCACGATAAATAAAAATACGGAAAAGGTAGCTGAACTCATTGAGCTTGCTCATGAAACCTACACTTCTGTATTAAAATATAACGATGAAAATTCCCTAAGCTGTGTACTTACCATGGCTTACTTTACAGCACCGGCTTATTATAATATTATCCGGGAGATGCCTTCCGGAAAGGGATTTGCTGATTTTATTTTTCTCCCAAGAGCAAATGCGGGCAATCGCCCTGCAATGATCGTGGAACTAAAACACAACAAGACAGCAGATGCAGCAATCACTCAAATCAAAGAGAAAAGATACCAGGGTGCTTTGTCTGGATATAAAGGAAAGATTTTATTGGTTGGAATTAATTACGATACAGAAAAACATCATACATGTGTAATCGAAGAATACTGATTTGTAGATTTCATATAGACGAAAAAAGAAAAAATAATCCATCCCATCTGCTCTGTAGTCGCTGTATTTAAGATGCTCATCCGCATCTTAAACACGCTCCCAAGCCGCATCTGGGATGGATTATTTTTTTCTTTTTTCTGGCTATTCTAAATCTACAGTTTGGTGAGAATGGGGTTCTCCAGAGGGTTGGGGATTCTTAGGAAATTAATTTATTCCTTCTTCTCTGTAGTCGCTGTATTTATGATGCTCATCCGCATCTTAAACACGCTCCTAAGCCGCATCTGGGATGAAGCATTTTTTCTTTTTTCTGGCTATTCTAAATCTACAGTTTGGTGAGAATGGAGTTTTCCAGAATATTGTTGGATGATGTTAGACAACCGCTGTAATAGAACTTCTTGCTGAATTGCAAAGAAACTATAGTAATGAAAAGAGAATTTTTATAAGTATTGCATTTTGTGACTTTGCGCTGCGGAATTTTGACTCTGAAAACTTCGGACTCGTTTTTCCGAAGTTTTTGTTTTTTGAGACAAAATGAAGCGTTTAGCGCAACCAAGCAAAATCAAACTTATAAAAATTCTCTTTTCTTTAGAAACCTTAATGCAATTCAACAGTAGAATAAAATATGCCACGACTATCTTCACATTTTATGCTATATCAAGTTTCTGATTTTCGTTTCTTTATTCCATCTGATCAGGATTCACCAATTCGTTCACTTTATCTGCACTCATCTTTATAATTCCAGCTATCTGCTCTATCGAAAGACCAGACTCATACATCAGGCAAACTGCCTCTGCATATCCATTCTGTTTTCCTTCTGTATATCCACCTTCAAATGCTTTTTCCTTGATTCCCTGACTTAAGTTACACATCTCTTCCACTTCCTCTCTTATATCATCTTCTATTGGAATATCGTATTCTTTTTCATTTAATTTTTATTGTTACTGTTGCTTTCTTTCCGCTTCCATCTGTTGCCATCGCTGTAATTTTTACTTTTTTGCGTTTTCCTGCTTTTTTTGTGTTTACTACACCTTTGGCATTTACTGTTGCATATTTTGTGTTTGAGGATGTCCAGAGAAGTTTTTTATTGGCTTTCTTCGTGGCTTTTACCTTTGCCTTTAACTTGACAGACTTTCCTGCTTTTACCGGTTTATTTCCTGTTAGTTTTACTTTTTTGACGATACCTTTCATGGAAGTAACTTTCCAGGAAGCTTTTGCTCCGCTGCCATCGGCTGCCACTGCAGTGATTACTACCTTTTTGCCGCTGCTCTTCTTTTTCAGTGTGACAACTCCGGTTTGGGTTACTGTGACAGCTTTTGGATTGCTGGACTTCCAAAGGATCTTTTTGTTTGTTGCAGTTTCCGGGAGAATGGCTGCCGTAAGTTTTAGCTTTTTGCCGGCAGCGATTTTGTTTGATAAACCTTGTAATTTTATTTTGTTTACTTTTATCTGTTTTGCAGCAGAGTTTTGGGAAGTTTGAGGTGTTTGAGAATTTTGATTGTTCTCTGTTACTTTTATAGAAAAATCTGCTTCTTTATCCTCTCCTCTTGTTGGTTCAATCATAACATTCTTTTCATTTACCAGATTAAATAATACGCTGTCTGCGTTGCCTGCCTCCGGCACATAGGCATTGTATTTACAGCCATTTGTCAGGTTTACCTTTTCGTAGGCAATCTGTCTTGTCTGATTTCCATCTTCATCAAATTCTGTTACAATGTAATCCATTGTTCCCTGATCTGTACCGGTCAGTTCAATGGTATAATCATTTCCTACGAGATACACATTTTTCTGTGTTCCTGTCACATTCATGTAAATGTCATTATAAGAAGGATCTACTTTATCATCCTTGATTACTCCGCAAAGCCTGCCGTCTCTGTCATAAACTTTTACGTCAACAGGGCATCGTATGCCAAGCCAGGTGGAATCTTTTGGAGGGTTTGTTACTAACTTCAGTATCTTTTTACTGGTATATTTTTCGCCCTCTTCAATCAACTTTCCTAATGCTTTTTGCACTACCGATGCATTGACCTTTTTAAATACTTTCTTACCGTATTTTCCATTTACTACTTTACTGATCAATTCTGTCGATAACGCTTCTGCGGTTGCCTCGGTGCTTACTCCAAAAATACTCAGCATACTTTTTGAACCGTCCAGAATCGTATCTTCTGCCACCTTCTGTAACTGCTGTGTAAATGCACATACATCCGCATATGCCGGTAAGATTGTTGCCGTATCAAGCGCATTGCCATCCATGTCATAAGCAGTTGCCGTACCGGAACCTGTTGCCATTGTCGGCAGTCCATTCGCATCTCCAAATTTAAATCCAAACATATTTATCTGGAATTCAATTACGACCGGTTTCCCACTCTTTGTATCCATTGTGATGTAATTCACTGCCTGTATCGTTGTCGGCTTTAATATAATATTGGATACATCCGAAATGTCATAGCCCATCTTCTGAAGCCATGCGCTCATTACTTTATCTTCTATCTTTGATTTCAAATCACTTCTATCCACACATCTGGCCAAAATCAAATCTGCCATCCATGTGTTTACAAAGTCTCTCATCTGATCCATCTGGTCACTGGAGAACAAATCCTGCTTAAACTGTATTGCTGTAGAGATACTGTTTAATACACTCGCGGCATCTGCAATATTTTTAGCAGAATCTGAATTTGCCTTTTTATTCGCAGTTCTTCCCTCCTGATAATCCAGATTTCCAATCGTTACCGTATCTTCTCCGCCTGCAATGACGTTACCCTCAAAATACGCTGTCGAATCAAAGGCGATATCATAGCTCATTTCATCTGGTATGTTCCCTTTATGGAAATTCAATGTATATTTATATTCTTTTGTTTCGTTTAGATTGATTTTCTCATTCGGAGTAACTTCTACATGCGTCTGCTCGTCCTTCCATAATCCCCAGCCAGAAGAACCGAAATCCACCTGTCCTCCTTTTAGCGGATATACCGTTAACTTCTTCAAAGTAAGCCACAACCTGCTTCTTTCTGTATCATTCAAAAGCTTATATAAGCCCTTTTCTCTGAACTTGTTATTCAAAATTACGGTCGGCTGCACGATCATATCCGTTTTCTTCGGGTTAAACTTACCCTTCCGGTAGGTAATGCCGTCTTTTGTGCTAAACTCCACATCTACTTTGGCATCTAACACCTCATCCATCGTGTACACAGCAGCAATCTTTTCATCGTGCAGTTCATATACGACATTCTTATTATCAAGCTCTGGAAGTCTTGTTCCAATATCCCCGGAATCAAATTCGTCGGAATATGCATATTTTTCTCCGTCAATCATTGCGTACAGATTGCCGGATGTGTCTGTGGAGATGTTGTAGACGCCTGTATGGTAGGATTCGATGTAGGTTTTCTCTGCCATGTCGGCGGAGGAGACGGTGCCGGCGTAGGAGTAGAGATTAGAGGATGAGAGATTCAAATGCAAAGCGGGCCGCACACCGTCACCACTTCTGTCGACATCATCACCACCCCCGTAGACCCTGCCATGCCCATTCACTCCGGCCGCACTATACCTAATACTGCCCGGCGAACGGAGCCACCAATTTATATTTCCATTATACTTTTTATATGATTCACTTTTGGAATTATATCTAAAGATTCCCATTGCATGGGCATACGTACTGCAGCGGCTTCGTCTGGCTTCGTCATATATACTATTCGTTTTTGTAAAACCATATTTTTCGGCTGTATCTGTATGATACACTTCTGATTCTGAAAGAAGAAATACTTTATCGGAAGTAGTATTCCCTCCGGCAGTACCATAAGAAATATTGTTATCATTGATTACATTTGTTATCTTAATTGCATTTTTCTCTTCTGAAGAAAAGGCTGCATTGAGAAAGTTTTTATGACTGTAATCGGTCTGTGGCTCATTTGCTGAAGCACCGTATCCGTTCAGCCAGCTTCTGATACTGGATGTCGTCCAGGTTACAGATTTATAATTTAAATTATACTTCTGAACATCTAATGCGACATCTGCAAATAAAAGGGCATCGTTTCCATCGACACTTAATACACGCCACTTAATTGGTTCATACTTAAAGTAATGATAGGTAGTATAGGTATAATTCCAATTATAATAACCAGACGAACTACTATGATATGTTGCATCTTCTCCCTTCAACCGTCTGTACTTTGTGTTACCAATCGTAATATCATTATTGCTATCCCAACCCGTTGCATTTTTCAACGTATTATAGATATTTCCATCTTTCTCCGTTACTTCACTCTGCGGATAACTTCCAAACCATACACAATCCCATGTTACTCTCTGCACTGCATCCATGGAGGAGTCTTTTACGATTCTAGGATTCTGGAGTGTGGCTGCAGCCTGGACTTTTCCCATATTTCTAAATACGTCTAATCCTTTCAGGCTGACTCCCTGTGGGACGTATCCTGATAACATTGCGATTGCCAGAAGCCATGCTATTAAGCGATGTAATTTTCGTTTCTTCGTAATTTTTTTCATATGCTTTTTCTCCTTTTTTCCTCTCTATTTTTATCTTTTTCGACACAAAAAGCCAACTTAGGTTTTACGGATTCCTGTATATTTATTTGAAATAGTACAATAGATTAATTTATTTTAGCAAACGTAAGTTCCTTTCCTGTCCAAAAGCTTTTTACTGCTTTTTTATAAGCATCGTAAGAAATCTTTTTCCCGTTTTTGTAATAGCAAGGCGTATATCCTGTTTTAGAATTCCGATAATAGTCCAAGTGAGAGCTTACAATGCTGCTGTGATTTGTTTTGCTTTACTTTTCTTGATTCGCCTCATGTTCTTTTGCATATTTTCTCTCCTCTTCTCTCTGTTTTTACCAAAATCAGAGTCTTTTTGGTGTATTTTTATATTAAATATACCAAGGAAAAAGAGAATTTTCCATACTAATGTAATGAAAAGGCGGTTTAGTGTAACGAAAAAATTCTGATTTGTGAGACTGCGGAACAGAAGAAGCAGGCGTTCTGAGTTCACATGTATCTTGCCTGCGGCATATTCCTATTTCAGCCTCTCTCCGTTTATGTTATACTATGAATAGTTTAAAAAAGGAGGAATCAAGATGACCTGGATGAATTCTTTTACAGCAAAATTAAAAATGCCGATTGGTATTTCTGATTTTGAAACAATAAGAAAAAGGAATGCCTACTATGTAGATAAAAGTAGTTTGATTAGTGAACTGATAAATTCAATGTCTGCCGTGACATTATTTACCCGTCCGAGAAGATTTGGAAAGACTTTAACAATGAGCATGTTAGAAAGCTTTTTTAATATAGAAAAGAACAGTAAGAATTTGTTTGACGGATTAGAAATCAGTAAAAATGAGGCATTATGCGCCACATGGATGAATGAGTACCCGGTGATTTCTCTAACATTTAAAGAGATAGAAGGATTAGACTTTGAGACGGCATATGAATATTTGAAAGAGGTGCTTGCAGATTTATTTTCTCAGTATCCTTTTTTAATAGATGAAGCTTCCACAGCAGAGAATGATAAAGAATTATTTTATAACTTACAAAATTGTTCTGCTACAAAGGCTGGGGTAAAAAAATCATTGAAACTTTTAGTAAAATTACTTTTTAATTATTATGGAAAGCCAGTTATTTTGCTATTAGATGAGTATGATGTTCCATTAGCAAAAGCAGCAGATAATGGATATTATAAAGAAATGCTTGATATTATGCGTGGTATTCTTCAGGTTTTAAAAGATAATAATAACCTAGCGTTTGCGGTTATTACCGGTTGCTTACGTATTTCTAAAGAAAGCATTTTTACGGGTACAAATAATTTTAAAATAAATACAATTACCTCAAAACGTTTTAATGAATATTTTGGGTTTACAGAAAGAGAAGTAAAGGAACTTTTGCAAGATATTAATGCATCTTCTCAATATGATAAAGTAAAAGAATGGTATGATGGCTATAATTTTGGTGGAGTAGAAATTTATTGTCCATGGGATGTGATCAATTATGCAGATGATTTTATAAATGAAGATAAAGTAGAGCCAAGCTGTTATTGGAATAACACAAGTGGCAATACAATTATTCGTTCGTTTATCGACAGATTTAGTAATGAGATTAGAGATGATTTTGAAGTGTTACTGAAAGGCGGACAGATACAGAAAACAATAAAAGAAGATTTAACTTATGATTTGTTACATTCTTCAGAAGAGAATTTCTGGAGTGTTCTCTATCTTACGGGATACCTTACAATGGTAAAAGAAAGTAAATTTATCAGCAAAGAGATCACATTAAAGATTCCAAATAAAGAAATAAGAGAAATATTTAATGATACAATTAAAGAGTGGTTTGCAACTACGGTTGGCAATATGAATCGAAATAAATTATTTCAGGCAATTTGGAATGCGGATGTGGCAACAATTACAGAACAAATGACAAAAATTTTGATAAGAACTATTAGCTATTATGATTATAGAGAAGACTTTTATCATGCATTTCTTGTTGGAATTTTTACTGGCGCAGGATATAGCGTAAAATCTAACAGAGAAAATGGAGAAGGTAGAAGTGATGTTGTAATAAAAGATAACAATAATATGCGTGTAGCAATTTTTGAGGTAAAGTATTCCGAAAAAAAAGCGTATTTAGAAAAAGATTGTGATAGAGCTTTAGATCAAATTAGAGATAGACAATATTTTGTAGAATTTGAAGATGAATATGAAGAAGTATTTTGCTATGGAATATCTTTTTGGAAAAAACGTTGTCTGGTAAAAGGATAAGTAGGAATTTGTAGATTTGGTAATAGACGAAAAAAGAAAAACTATCCTAAATCCACAGTTTGGTGAGAATGGAGTTCTCCAGAAAGTTACGGAGTCTAAAGGATTGCCTCATTTCTTCCTGATGTTTCCCTTCTGGAGATTTTATCTGAATAAAAACTGTAGTTTTCTGGACAACCCCTTGTTTTTTCCACACAAAATTCTGACTTCATCTGGCGCCAAAGAACAGAAAATCAGAAACTTGATATAGCATAAAATGTGATGTCGGAGCAAATAAAAATGCCGGTCAGGCATTTTCTATGCCGCGACTATCTTCACATTTTATGCTATATCAAGTTTCTGATTTTCGTTTCTTTATTCCATCTGATCAGGATTTAAATTAAGTTTATGATTCCTTCTATAATAAACACTGCTGCACAGGCTCCAATCGCTACCACAATCAGGCTTTTTCTCTGATAAGCGAGTATAACAGCGACTATGAGTCCTGCAATAGCAGAAATCAGACTTCCTGTTGCTGTAAAGATTGCCGGGATCGTCATGGCTGCTAATACGGTATATGGAATATAATATAAAAAGGAATTAAAAAATTTGTTTTTTATTTTGTGTTTTACAAGTACGAGTGGAATAGCTCTGATTAAATAGGTTACGATTGCCATTACGAAAAGATAGGGTAAAAATATTTTAAAGCTCATCTTCGTTTACCTCCACTGGGAATAATATTGCCGCAATAAGTGATGCGGCTACGGTACAGATGATGATTGCGAAACCACCGGAGAGATTCGCAAATACTGGAGTGTATTTCAGTACTGTACTGATCGCGATTGCGATACATACCGCAATGAAGACATGACTGTCTTCTCTTGCCTTTGGTACGACAACGGCGATAAACATTCCGTAAAGAGCGACACCTAAAGCGTTTGTGATAATGGCTGGTAAAATATTTCCCATCAAAGCGCCGCCTAATGTTCCTATCGTCCATCCGATAATCGGAACTATCGTAAGTCCCGCAAAGTAATTTCGTTTAATTTTTCCTGGATTCTGGATTGCTACAGCAAAGATTTCATCGGTAATAGCAAAGCCGAGTATCCATCTCCAGATTCCTGAAAAATCGTCATCCACTTTCTGGGAAAGTGAAATTGCCATCAGCATATATCTTAAGTTGATGATGAACTGGGAAAGTGCCATCTCAACTAATGTTCCAAGTTCTGCAATAATCGTAAGTCCTGCAAACTGCCCTGCAGATGTTAAGTTTGTGAATGAAATAAGTACTGCCTCACTGACAGTTAAATCTTTATCTACCGCGAGAATCCCAAAGGCAAAGGAAACGGCAGCATAACCGAGTCCGATGGGGATTCCATCTCTGATTCCCTGTTTAAAGTTCATGTTTCCCCCAACAATGACAGAGACTGCCAGCTTTATTCACTTGCAGTCTCTGTTCCTACTGTATCTTTTTATTGTTCTTTTATTGTTCTATGATCATCAGTTACTTTTTACGCTGCTACATTATTAATGACTTTTATGCTTCTACATCATCAATTGCTTTTCCGATATCATGACGCATATATTTATTTTCAAAAGTTACCCATTCTGTTGCTGCGTAGGCGTTCTTTCTTGCCTCTTTTAGGTTTGCTCCTTTGGCAGTTACACCAAGTACACGTCCGCCATTTGTAACGATTCCCTTATCTGTGCTCTTTGTTCCGGCATGGAAGCAATAATAGCCATCGTGTTTCTTAAATTCTTCAAGGCCATTAATCACATAACCTTTTTCGTAAGAAACTGGATAACCGTCAGAAGCAAGGACAACGCAAACGGCTGCATTATCTTCAAACTGCAGATCGATTTCATCTAAACGTCCGTCGATACAAGCTTCCATAACATCAATAATGTCGTTCTTCATACGAGGAAGTACTACCTGTGCTTCTGGATCTCCGAAACGGGCATTGTATTCGAGAACTTTCGGTCCATCTTCCGTCAGCATCAAACCGGTAAAGAGGATACCGACAAACGGTCTTCCTTCTGCTGCCATAGCATCCATAGTAGGCTGATAAACGTATTTTTCACAGAATTCTTCTACTTCTTTTGTGTAGAATGGACTTGGGGAGAATGTTCCCATTCCACCGGTATTTAAGCCCTGGTCCCCATCTTTGGCACGTTTGTGATCCTGTGCACTTGTCATACATTTGATTGTCTTTCCATCACAGAATGCAAGAACAGAAACTTCACGACCAGTCATAAATTCTTCGATTACCATACGATTTCCGGCATCTCCGAACTTCTTATCTTCCATGATCGTCTTTACGCCTTCTTTAGCTTCTTCTAAAGTATTGCAGATTAATACACCTTTTCCAAGTGCCAGTCCGTCTGCTTTTAATACGATTGGGAACTTTGCAGTTTCAAGGTAAGCGAGTGCTTCCTCATCAGAATCAAAGTTCTCATATCCAGCTGTTGGAATGTTATATTTCTTCATTAAATCTTTGGAAAATGCTTTGGAACCTTCAATGATCGCTGCATTCTTTCTTGGACCGAATACACGAAGACCTTCTGCCTCAAATGCATCTACAACACCACCTACCAGTGGGTCGTCCATACCAATAATGGTAAGGTCAATTTCTTTTTCTTTTGCAAAAGCAACCAGTTTATCAAATTCCATTGCACCGATGTTCACGCACTCTGCATATTCTTCGATTCCTGCATTTCCCGGTGCACAGTAAATTTTATCTGCCTTTGCACTTTGAGAAACTGCCCATGCGATCGCGTGTTCTCTTCCGCCACTGCCTACGATTAATACTTTCATCGGAATTCCTCCATTTTATAACTAATATGCTCCCGGAATCTTCCCGCAAAGCATAAAGCCAGTGCAGGAATAATTCCAGAAATGCATCACTATTTATCAATTGTAACAACTCTGCCGTCTACATGAACCTTTCCATTCGCAATCAGATTGATTGTTTCCGGTAAAATCTTCCATTCTGCCTGTTCCATGATACGGCGCTGTAAAACTTCCGGTGTATCTCCCTGTTCCACCATAACCGGCTTCTGCATAATGATCGGACCGGTATCGGTTCCTTCATCGACAAAATGAACCGTCGCTCCGGAAACTTTTACGCCTCTTTCCAGTGCCTTTTCGTGAACATGAAGACCATAACAGCCTTTTCCACAAAAAGATGGAATCAAAGATGGGTGAATGTTAATGATCCGGTTCTCATATTCCTGAATAACACATGGAGGCACAACAACAAGGTATCCTGCAAGAACAACAAGATCAATTTCTCTTTCTTTTAAAGCTTCTAAAAGCTTCTGGTTAAATTCTTCTCTTGTCTCAAAGCTCTTTGGCGAAAGAAGTAAACCTTCTGTTCCATAATTCTTTGCACGTTCTAATGCGTAAGCACCTTCATTGTTACTGATTACGACACGAATTTCTGTATTGGTAATCTTTCCGCTGTCTATCGCATCAAGAATCGCCTGCAGATTCGTACCGCCGCCGGATACTAAAACTGCAACTTTTAGCATAATGTTACTCCCTTTTCTCCTGCTTCGATGGAACCAACAACATATGCTTCTTCACCAACAGCTTTTAATGCTTCGATTGCTTTTTCTGCATCCTTTGGATCAAGGGCGAGCATCATACCGATTCCCATGTTGTATGTATTGTACATCATCTCTTCGGCAATATCTCCTTCTTTTGCAAGAAGACGGAAGATAGCTGGTACTTCGTAACTGTCTTTCTTTACGACAGCGCGAGCACCGTCTGGGAGCATTCTTGGAATATTCTCATAGAATCCGCCACCAGTGATATGGCTGCAGCCTTTGATCGTAATGCCGGCTTCTTTTACTGCCTTTAATGCTTTTACATAAATCTTTGTAGGAGTAAGGAGTGCTTCTCCTAATGTCTTTCCGAGTTCTTCTCTGTATTCGTTTAATGCTTCTTTTTCCATAGGGAATACTTTACGAACAAGAGAATATCCGTTACTGTGAATTCCGGAGGAGGCAATTCCTATGAGGACGTCCCCTGCCTTAATGTCTTTTCCTGTAATCAGGTCTTTTTCATCAACGATTCCAACTGCGAAGCCAGCCAGATCGTACTCATCTTCCGGATAAAATCCTGGCATTTCTGCTGTCTCTCCACCGATGAGAGCAGCCTCAGACTGCTTACATCCATCTGCAACGCCGCTTACGATAGAAGCAATCTTTTCTGGGAAGTTCTTGCCACATGCAATATAATCGAGGAAGAATAATGGCTCTCCACCTGCACATGCAATATCATTCACACACATGGCAACACAGTCGATACCTACGGTATCATGCTTATCCATAAGGAACGCAACTTTTAACTTTGTTCCAACACCGTCTGTACCTGAAACCAGTGTAGGGTTCTCCATTGTCATAAACTTCTTTAATGAAAATGCACCTGAAAATCCACCAAGGTTTGTAAGTACCTCAGGTCTCATTGTTCCCTGTACATATTTCTTCATTAATTCTACTGATTTGTATCCAGCTTCAATATCAACTCCGGCTTTCTTATAGTCCATGACAGACTCCTTTCTCTTATCATGTACTCTCGGAGTCTTTCTTGCACTTGTTTTTGTGATTAAGCACAAAAAGATTCCGAGAATACATTATCTTGTTATAAATACTTAATTATAGTTTCCCCTTTTACAAATTTACAAACCTTCTTATCACCTTTGAGCTATGTCATTACATTTGTTTTAAGTACGCTTCGTACCCAATCTCATCAAGCTTGTCTGCCTTGGCTACTACCTGATTCTTTAACTTTTCAGAGTAAGCTTTTAATCTTTCTAACAGTTCAGGGTCGGATGTTGCGAGCATCTTTGCTGCAAGAATTCCGGCGTTGGCTGCACCGTTGATCGCTACTGTCGCTACAGGAATACCTGTTGGCATCTGCACGATAGAGTACAGGGAATCTACTCCTCCAAGATCTGATGTCTTCATTGGAATACCGATAACCGGCATTGGGAAAATAGCTGCGCACATTCCCGGAAGATGTGCTGCCTTACCGGCTCCTGCGATAATCACTTTATAACCTTTTTCTTCTGCACCTTTTGCGTAAGCGAAAAATTCTTCCGGCTCTCTGTGTGCAGAGATGATCGTCATATCAAAGTCAATTCCAAGTTCCTTGAGTACATCTGCAGCTTTTGCCATGATTGGCATATCTGAATCGCTGCCCATTACAATACCTACTTTAGCCATTGTCTGCTCCTTTTTCATTACATATACTCTAAAATTCCAAGAGTATATTTTTATGGTGAAATGTTTATAACTAACTTATAAAATTATAACAAAATGCTTTATTTTACAAAAGCGTTCTTTAAATCTTCCTTCATATCAAGGACTGCCTGGCGGCTGGCATCCGCATAGTCTACAGAACTAAACTTCTCTTTATACGGGTCTTTCTGATAAGCACAGATAATTCCACGACTGGAGTTTACGATAGCACCAAGTCCATCCTCGTTAAAGAACGGTGCTAAATCTTTACCTGTTCCACCCTGTGCACCATATCCCGGTACAAGAATATAGTTTTTAGGCATGATCTTTCGAAGTGCTGCTCCCATCTCCGGATAAGTAGCTCCTACAACGGCTCCAACATAGCTGTAGTCTTCGCCCATAACATCTTCGCCCCATTCAGCTACCTTTTCAGCAACGATCTCATAAAGTGGCTTTCCATCAATCTGACGATCCTGGAATTCTCCACTGGATGGATTGGATGTTTTTACAAGAATAAATACACCCTTATCTGTGTCTTTGCACACTTTTAAGAAGGGCTTTACACCATCAGAACCAAGATATGGATTCACCGTTACAAAGTCTTCTGTAAATGGAGAATATACATGTTCACCAATCTTTACTGTTCCAAGGTGTCCGATCGCATATGCTTCGGATGTAGAGCCAATATCGCCTCTCTTGATATCTCCGATGATAACAAGTCCTTTGCTCTTTGCATAATCGCATGTCTTTTTGAAAGCTTTCAATCCCTCAACACCAAATTGCTCATACATGGCAACCTGTGGCTTTACTGCCGGAATAAGATCATAAGTTGCATCGATAATGCCCTTATTAAACTGCCAGATTGCTTCACATGCACCTTCTAACGTCTCTCCGTATGCAGCAAAAGCATCTTTTACAAGATGTTTTGGTACATAAGAAAGCATCGGGTCAAGACCAACAACGATAGGCGCATCTTTTTCTTTGATTCCTTTTACTAACTGATTAATCATAACTTCCTCCAGAATTCTACTGATATCCTTTTCATTCTAGCATAAATTTTTTCAGATGTACACTCACGATATGCCAAAAAACGACATGATTATTCTTAGCCGCGATATACAACTTTACCATCACAAATCGTATATTTTACTTTTCCATATAACTGTGCACCAAGAAACGGAGAATTTTCCGCTTTTGACTCGAAAGATTCTACTGTTCGGACTTCATCCGGTGCAAAAATAACGATATCTGCAGCCGCTCCTTCTTTCAATGTTCCACAGTCAAAATTATAAAGCTTTGCCGGATTAACCGTCATTTTTTCAAGAAGCTGCATCATCGTAAGATAGCCTCTTTTTACAAGACTTGTAATACCAAGAGATAATGATGTTTCAAGTCCAATGATCCCACTTGGCGCCTTTGTAAATTCTCTCTCTTTTTCTTCTATAGAATGAGGGGCATGATCGGTCGCAATCATATCAATCGTTCCATCTGCTAACCCTTCGATAATCTTTGTTCGATCCCATTCTGTACGAAGCGGCGGATTCATCTTTGCCATCGTTTCGTAATTAGGTACATCCTCTTCTGTTAATGTAAAATGATGTGGTGTAGCCTCCGCAAAAACCTTTGCTCCCCGTTTTTTCGCATAACGAACCAAATCTACAGAACGACCGGAAGATATATGCTGGATGTCTACCTTTGCTCCGGTATCGAGTGCCAGCATAACATCTCTTGCCACCATCACATCTTCTGAAATTGCCGGTGCTCCGCCAATCCCCATCTTTTTAGAAATCACACCCTTATTCACTCCGTTTACTTCGTTAAGTGCTGGATCTTCCTCATGCAATGAGATTGGCATATCCATTTTCGCTGCCTCTTCCATTGCTTTTTTAATAAATCCGGCATCTGTTAACGGGATTCCGTCATCTGTAAATCCACAGGCACCAGCATCTACCATCGCCTGGAAATCCACTAACTCTTTTCCCTCAAATCCTTTGGAAACCGCAGACACCTGCTTTACGTGAATCGGTAAGTTCTCTGCTCTTTTTAAAATATCCTGAATTACTTCTGGAGTATCAACGATTGGTTTTGTATTTGCCATACAGACAACCGTTGTGAATCCTCCTGCTGCTGCTGCATGACTTCCGGTTTCCAGATCTTCTTTATACGTAAAACCCGGATCACGAAAATGTACATGCACATCAACAAGTCCCGGTGCCGCAATACAGCCGTCCGCATTCAGTTTTTCAGCATCTTCTTCCCATTCCGGATGTTCTCCAAATCCGATGATCCGCTTATCTTCCACCCAGATATCTGTAACCTCATCTCTTCCAGATGCCGGATCCATCACATGTCCATTTTTAATTACTAACTTCATCTTTGTATCTCCTCACTTTATTTTAACCTTCAAATGCTTCATTTAACTTTAATGTACCTTCCAGCACAAATCTTCCATCTAAAAGAATCGGAATCTCTACCCGTTCCTCTGCCAGATCATGCATGACCTCTGATTCTACAACCCGCACAGTTACGGCTGTAATTCTTGAAAGCTCTTCATACGGAATCGTAATATCTGTATGGCAGTTAAAATAAGCTTTCTTTGGATTTTCTTTTCGAAGTACAGAACATTCATTTTCCTTTGCTACGATTTCTTTCCCATCCGGATTATATACACGAACATCTTCGCAATAAGAATAACAGGTATCTCCGATTGCGATATGCGGTCCCATTTTTTCTGCAATAAGGATAGGTAGTTTAGACATAATACCATACTTTTCAGCCATCACATAGGCAGTTGTATTTGTTCCGATCGCACACTCTCCAATCGGAAGTGTTTCTCTGTTATATAAAAGATTCTCCTTAATGAACTTCTGTCCGTCCTCTTCATCCGGGAAATTTGCACATGAATACTCTTCGATCATACCATCTTTAAAAGTAATCTTTAAATCTTTATAGTAAAGACCATTCAAATAGACTTCTGTCACATGTAAAAGACCATTTGTACCTTTTAGCTTAGGTGAAGTAAATACTTCCCCTACCGGAATATTGACATCGGCAAGACAGTTTTCAAACTTCGTTTCTTTGCTGGCATCTTTCAGATCGCATAGAGCAACCATAAGATTCGTCATATTTCTTCCACGTCCCATGATATGCACCGCTTCTGACTGATCAAGCACATCAATCATATTTTGCTGAATCTCTTTGTACACTTCGTTATCTAACGTATTTACTTTACGAATCTCCTCAAAAATTTCCGGGAAATTCTCTCCGATCGAAGGAACTGGGTACGCAATAATCGTAAAACTCCTTTCCTCCTGATTGATAAATTCATTCAAAAGTTCGTTAGATAAAGAGGAATACTCTGTGGAAAGAATCTGCTGCCGCTCACTTAAACGATAGCTTTCCGGCTTATTTACCGGTTCAAACGGTTCTTCTCCAAAGACTTCAAAGCATGCCGGACCTGCAAATCCTGCCGCCTCCTGTTCATATTCTTCGTATGCCTTTCTCATACAGCTAAGCTTCCGGTCAATCATGCGCTTATCAAGGTAAATAGCATTATCAAAACGATGGTCATAGCCATACTGTGGATTTGGATCTGTTGAAATATATCCGATACGAAGATTCTGGCGTTTATTTAATGTATTAAGCGCCTCTCTGTAAATAACCGGTTTCAATCCCATGTCGGCAAACTGGCGGATTGCTGCGCGGATCACTCTCTCAAAGCCAATCGGATAACGGATATTCACTGTATCTTTCTTTGAAACATCTACCCCTTTTAGCTCAAATCCTCTTCGATATCCTTCTGTAAATGTTTCCGCTATCTGTGAAATCTCTTCTTCCGTAAGGCTGTTTAAAAACTTTGCCGTTTCAATTTCCACTTCTGAAATATAGTCCCCATAAGAATACAGATACGTCAGATCCGAAAGGTCAGAGTCCATGATAATCGATGTTGCAAAATCAAGTGCCGGGTCCACCAGTTCTCGTACTCTGTAGCCTGCCCAGTCATCTGCATAATCATAGAGGAACCAGTAGATCGTATCTTTAATCTGTTTATATGTTACATCCCCTTCTTCAAACATACAGTATATTTCCAGAAAAAGTTCATTTAAAATCGTGATTTTTTCAAGGTTCTGTTCAAAAACAAACGCTCTTTCCGAACGTAATTCCGTATATAAAAAACTCAGAATCCGACCAAACTCTTCTCCTAATTCCTGCACTGCAAATGCCGGATCTGCAAAAGAATGTCCGTAATTCTGAGGTAAGATATCCTGATAAAATAATGCATTCTCACTCTTTAACTGCTCAAAAGAACGGGACTTCCACACATCAGAAGAAATACATACAAAATCCTCTGCACATTTCTTTAGAAGCTGTGCTGTCTTCTTAAAATAATTCTGAATCTTTTCGTTCATGCCGTTGTTCTCCCCGGCAGCAATCTCTTCGATTCTTTCTCTTGTCAGTAAAAAGCGTTCTTCCACTTCTTTATTGCTTTCTTTAAACAACTCTCTATAATCCATATAAAATATATCACTCTCTTTCTGTTATTCCCAAATTCAAGAATGTCCCGTCATTCTTGCTGCAAGATGCGCGTCATGCAAGGCATGACATACTTCTTATCGTATTCCTACATCATGATAAAAGTAATCCCTATAAAAATAGCCACAATATTAATACATATTCCAGATATCTTATACTTCTGGTTGGTCTTAGCATCATCATAACTCATCACGCCCCAAAGGACACAAAAGAATGCCAGTACAACAAAAATACATCCAAGCAGACCTCCGACAACATTCAATCTTCCTTCTGTCACAATAGACAACACTGTCAAAATAGCAAATCCAATCAGTATGCCTATTCCCATAACCAGAGTAAGCACTGCATTTTTTGAAACTTTTTTCTCAGAAAAAGAAATATTTCCTGTATTCATATCTCTGCCTTTCCTTTCTCTTCTTTCTTTTTATAATCGGCCTTCCATTTATGATAAATAAAACGGATGATACAATAGCTGATCCATCCGAGCAGCCCTCCAAAAGTATTCATCATCAGATCATCCACATCAAACACTCCTACTTTTGTAACAAGCTGCAATGTTTCTATGCAAAGACTAAATAAAAATGTATATATAATAATCCGGATACATCCGGTTTTCTCCAATCTCCATATCGGAACTAAAAAACCTATTGGGAAAAATACAAGAAGATTACCAAATAAGTTTAATAAAAATGCTTCGATAGAAACATAATTCCTGTATATAATAAAACGACGGATTTCCTCGAAAGGAACCAGATTATAGCGATAAGTACTATATCCATCTACCCGTCCCAGTCGGTCACTGAATAATACAAAATATATTACAACACAGCCATATAAAATCAATATTAAACGGCTCAGAGACCCCAGTCTCTTTCTGCTTTCATTCATTCTTTTTCCAGCCTTTTCTTATAATTATTATTCTCCTATAATACATTTTAAGGAACCGGCATAAAGCCGGTTCCTATCATTTTTAAATCATTATTTTCCCTTTTAACTTGAGAGCACGCGCTCCACTTACAATAGAAATCACTCCTGCTGTAATTCCGACAATTGTTGTGATAATTCCTACTATAATTCCTGCAGCACCAATCTGTCCCAATGTTTTGAAAATCTTTTCGTTCATACAAATCTCCTGTCAGAATACTACTTTACTCCATACTGGTCATAATATGCATCAATTGCTTTTTTCAATTCATCATCAATAATGACTTTTCCTTTGTATGGTTTGTTGTAAAGATGCTCTACAACTTCTGCCATCGTAACGATAGCAGTTGTCTTCATTCCGTATTTCTCGCTGATTTCTGTAAGCGCACTCTTCTCTCCCTGACCTCTTTCCATACGGTCAACAGAAACAACTAAACCACCAACTTCTACATCTCCCTGTGCCTTAATGATCGGGAGTGTCTCCTGAATAGACGTACCTGCTGTAGTAACATCTTCAATAATGATAACCTTATCTCCGTCCTGAATCGGACTTCCAAGGAGAATTCCTTTATCACCATGATCTTTTACTTCTTTACGGTTACTGCAGTAACGGATATCTTTATCATACTTTTCTGAAATGGCGATCGTTGCCGCTACGCTTAATGGAATTCCTTTATAAGCAGGTCCAAACAGTACATCAAAATCAAAACCGAAATGATCATGAATTGCCTGTGCGTAATACTCACCTAATCTCTTTAACTGAGAGCCTGTACGGTAGAATCCGGTATTAACAAAAAATGGAGTCTTTCTTCCACTTTTTGTTACGAAGTCCCCAAACTTCAGTACATTGCAGTCAATCATAAATTCTATAAACTCTTTTTTGTATTGTTCCATAACAGCCTCCGATTTATCCTTTTGATTTATCTCAGTCGAGAAGACTCCCACATCTTTCATGTGGTGAGTGACAGCTGCTCGACTTGAAATGTTCTCTTGAAATCTTCCTCGTACTTAAGATTCCAAAAGTACATCTGTTGTTTTGATTCTAACACAGTTTATTTGTATTTTCAACTTAGATAAAATATGTATAGACAGATTCTTTTAATCAATACATCCGATAATCTCGTTAATATCTTCAATATGATATCTTTCCATGTAAGCTTTTATTCCATCTAACACATCCATTGTGGCACGTGGATTGTGGAAATTCGCAGTTCCTACAGAAACCATTGTGGCACCTGCCATCATCATCTCAATGGCATCTTCTCCCGTAAGGATTCCTCCCATACCGATGATCGGCAGCTTGCAGGCATGGCTTACCTGATATACCATGCGGACGGCAACTGGTTTAATGGCAGGACCTGACATACCGCCTGTCTTATTCGCAAGAACGAACTTTCGTCTATGAATATCAATCTTCATTCCGGTAAGTGTATTGATAAGAGAAAGGGCATCACTTCCTCCTGCTTCGGCTGCTCGTGCCATCTCCGTAATATCTGTGACATTCGGGCTTAACTTCATTACGATTGGCTGTTTTGCCTTTGCCTTGATTGCTTTTGTAATCTCATATAATGCATCCGGATTCTGTCCAAAAGCGATACCACCTTCTTTTACATTCGGACAGGATACATTAATCTCTAATAAATCTACCGGCTCATCTGCTAATCGTTCTACAACTTCTACATAGTCCGATGTACTTCTTCCACATACATTGACAATAATAGATGCTCCTTTTTCTTTTAAATGGGGAATATCTCTTTTACAGAATAAATCGATTCCCGGATTCTGGAGTCCAACCGCATTAAGCATTCCACCATATGTTTCCGCTACACGAGGAGTCGGATTTCCTTCCCAAGGTACATTTGCTACCCCTTTTGTTGTTACAGCTCCAAGTGCTGCAAGATCAACAAACTGCTCATATTCTGCACCAGAACCAAACGTTCCTGAGGCAGTTGTCACAGGATTCTTAAACTTCTTTCCAGCCAGTGTTACTTCTAAATTCATGAGAATACTACCTCCTTTGCATCAAATACCGGACCGTCTTTGCAGATTCGTGTATTGTTTACGTTTGTGTGATGATCTTTTGTCTTTGACTTACAAATGCAGCCAAGACAAGCTCCGATTCCACATGCCATTCTTTCTTCTAAGGAAATCTGTGCTTCCATTCCATGTTCTTCGGCATACGCTGCAAGCGCTTTTAACATTGGCATCGGTCCACAGGCATAGATGACCTTTCCTTCTACACCATACTTTTCAATTGCATCAATTACTGTACCCTTAGCACCCTGGCTTCCATCTTCAGTTGCAATCTTTACATCGCACACTTCTTCAAATTCTTCTTTTAAGAAAGTAGATGTTCTGTATCCAAGTACAACTGTCTTCTCGGCATCTAACTGTTTTGCAAGCTCCAGCATCGGAGGAATTCCAATACCTCCGCCGATAATAATTGCCTTTTCATTTTTCATTGTAAACCCGTTTCCAAGAGGGCCCATAACTTCTAATGTGTCTCCTGCTTTCATTTCTGAAAACTCTTTTGTTCCTTCTCCTGCAACACGATAGACAACCCGCAATGTTCCTTCTGTTGGATTAATCCCGCAAATACTGATCGGACGAGGTAAAAGCTTACTCTTGTCATTACAGTACATTGCGATGAACTGTCCTGGTTTTGCTAAGGTAGCTCCCTTTGGAAAGGATAATTCCATATCAAATATTCCTTCATCGATCTGCTGCTGACGAACAACTTTCGCTGTTTCTTTTATCATCTCCATATATATGCCTCCTTTTTATAAATCAAATGATCCTTTATCTTATACACTTGTCTATACATACTGCTGCTTTTCATTGCAGCTGTCATCTGAGCTAAACTGTCTCATTCTTTATAATATACACTGGTAACGGCGGATGATTCGGCTTATTATAAAATGCTTCTACGAGTACGGTATATTGATCATCCGGCAATTCTTTAAGCCACTGCAGCACCTGTTCCTTTTCGTCAAAACCACTGTCTCCCCCACTGTAGATCAACAAAGATATCATACCACCCTCACAAAGTAAGGTAAGTCCCTTTTTCAGCGCTTCTATTGTTGTCTCTGCCTTTGTCGCAAGATGATGATCTCCACCTGGAAGATAGCCAAGATTAAACATAATCAAAGAAACACTTCCTTCATCGGCATATGCATCCATATGTACATGCGTATCTAAAACAACTTCTGCCCTGTCCGAAAGATGTTCTTTGATAAGGCGGTTTCTTGTCTGTTCCACCGCCGTTTCCTGAATATCCATGGCAATAACTCTGCCATTGTCACCTGCGAGAAACGCTAGAAAAACCGTATCTTTCCCTGTTCCTGCTGTTGCGTCAATACACAAGGACGGATTCTTTATAAGCTGGCGGATTCTCTCATGACAATACTGTGTAATAGGTGTTCTTCTTTTCATTATAATCTATACTCTCCGATTTTTAAATAGAATTATTATTGTTATCCCGTCTGATCATCCTATTACTTTATGAAAAAGTACACAGCAACAATGATACCTAAAATAATACGATAGACACCAAAGGCTTTAAAGTCATTGTTCTTAATATAACCTAACAGGAACTTGATCGCTAAAATAGAAACGATAAATGCTACAACCATACCTACTACAAGAATAGCAACTTCATTCCCTGTATAATGAAAACCATATTTTACAAGTTTTAAGAAACTTGCCCCGAACATAACCGGTATGGACAGAAAGAAAGAATACTCTGCTGCTACAAAACGAGAGGTTCCAAGAAGCATTGCTCCGATGATTGTTGCTCCAGAACGGGAAGTTCCCGGAATAAGAGCAAGTACCTGAAAACATCCGATGATCAATGCAATCTTATAGGTTAAATCGGATAACTCTTTTACCTGTACTTCTTTATTCTTATTATGATTTTCAACAACAATAAATAAAATACCGTAAAGAATCAATGTAAAAGCTACTGTCTGCGCATTATAAAAAAGTGCATCGATCTTATCGTTAAATGCAAGACCGATTACCGCTGCCGGAAGACATCCTACGATTACCTTGCCCCATATATCAAACGTTTCCCTTTTCTCTCTGGCTGACTTTTTAGGACTAAATGGATTGAGTTTATGAAAATAAATCACACAGACCGCAAGAATTGCTCCAAGCTGGATTACTACAAGAAACATTTCCATAAATGCTTTCGATACATTAAGTTTAATGAATTCATCTACAAGGATCATATGCCCGGTAGAACTGATTGGAAGCCATTCCGTAATTCCTTCCACAATTCCAAGCAGAATTACTTTTAACATTTCAATTAACATTTTCTATAATTACCTCCTGTAATATTTTATCGCTTCATTCTATCACAGATTCCTGTATTTGTCCTCTTTATTGTATACTAAAAAGAAAAAAGTCTTTCCGTACTTTTTACAGGAAACTTATTTTTCAAGTTCTAAAAGTCCCTGTTCCATCAGATACTTTATGGAAAACAGCCGCGGTTTTTTACTGTTATCAAACTTTATTTTAATTTTATCTTCTTTTAATTCAAGTACCGTTCCCTTACCGATATTTTTATGGATCACTCTTTTCCCTTTTTGAAATTCTTTCTTGTCATAGCGAAGTTCTCCTATATAGCGGGAAATCTGTGCATCCTTTTGATAAAGTTCCTTTACCGAATAGAGAAACAAATATGTTTTTGCCCTTGTAACTGCTACATAAAACAGTCGTCTCTCTTCTTCAAGATCTGCCTCTTTTACTGCTTTTTTATGTGGCGTTACCCCTTCATTTATATCCATGACAAATACAACTTCATATTCTAATCCTTTTGAACTATGCATTGTTGTAAGTGTCACACCGCTTTTTTGCTGCCTTCCGGCTTCCATCTGTTTTCTAAGTTCCTCTCCATAAGATTCTATGTAAGCAAACCATTCTTCAAAACTGTGATATTCCTTTGCACTTTCCTGAATCTGATTCAAGACTTCTTCAAGGTCATCCGGGTTCATTCTTCGAAACTGTGCATACTCATTCATATAATCTTCATAACCAATCCCGTTACGTATATATTGAATCGCAGCATATGGCTCCATCTTCCTTAGAAGATATAGATCCATTTCTAATTTATCAATCTTCTCATAAAGCCACTTTTTCCCAAAGGTCTGCTGCTTTAATTTTTTTAAATCTACCTGCGGTTCTGTGATCATACTTCTTGATATGTATCGTTTTGGCCGATTCATTACCTGTAAAAACAGCTTTCGGTCTCTGTTTCCCATAGCAAGCTTTATATACGTTAATATATTCCTTGCTATCCAGTGATCAAATATATTTGGAATCACATCTCTCATCTGAAATGGAATATTATATTCCATTAACCGTCCAACAAGTAATCTCGGCTGCGTATTGGTGCGGAAAATAACCGCCATATCTTCTAGTGGAATTCCTTTTTTATAATAAAAACGTATTCCTTTTAAAATATCTGTACACTCTTCTCCCGCATCTTTTAAATTTCGAAATGTAATAGGCACTTTACTCCCTCGAGCTGCCTGCATATTCTTTGGAAAACGCTTTGTATTATGACTGATCAGATGTTCTGCACCCTCTACAATTTCTTCACTGCATCGATAGTTCGTATTTAAAATCACCTTTTTTGCCTCTGGATAATCCTTCTCAAATCCAAGCATAATTTCCGGTCTTGCTCCCCGGAAGCGATAAATAGACTGGTCATCATCACCAACAATAAACAGATGATCTCCCTTACCTGCCAGCATTCGTATGATCTCATACTGCACTTTATTAATATCCTGAAACTCATCAATTAAAATATGTTGAAACTTATTCTGCCATAAAGTCCGAATGTCTTCTCTCTCTTTTAACAATTCATAACAAAAAACCAACATATCATCAAAATCTATGAGATTCTCTTCCCGCAGCCTTTTCTCATACCCTTCATAAATCTGAGCAAACAATTCGTCTGAACAGTTATTACTATGATAGTAGGAAAGGGACATCATCTCTCCTTTTACATAACTGATCTCATTGATAATTCCGGAAAGAAATTCATTCTCATCTTCTATCTCAAGTTCCATATTCTCCGTCATCTCTTTTATGTATCGCCGCTTTACATCTTCTCTGATAATATTTGCAGCAGTATAACGGTACGCATAACGAAGAATCATAAAGAAAATAGAATGAAAAGTACCAAAGGTTACCGGAGTATTTGCCATTCCGTCAAACATAAAAAATCGTTTTTTCATTTCCTCTGCCGCTGCTCTGGTAAATGTAATTACTAAAATATTAGACGGATGAACTCCTGCATTTTCTATAAGCCACTTTACACGATAAGTAATTACCAATGTCTTTCCTGACCCAGGTCCTGCTAAAACCATCAGCGGACCACCTTTATGTGTAATAGCCTCTTCCTGCTCTCTATTAAATGTACCTGGCACGTTTCTTCCTCCTTTCCCCTGATATATATTCTCTAATCACTGAAATCCTTGCAAAATAAAAGGGTGTCTCTCAACACCCTTTTATCATTCACGCAGTTAAATCACCATTCAAGGATACTCTTTCTGCTATTCTTTGCTATTAATGTTTTGCAACAGTTTTAAGATATGCCTCAACTTCTGCTTCTGTTGTCATAGACATAGCCTTTGCTGCAACGGCATCTGCTTCTTCTTTTGTCCAAAGGGAGATTCCCTTTCTTGTAGCTAAAATAGAAGTAGCACTTACACTAAATTCACTTAAACCAAAGGAAATTAATAATGGAGCAAGTAATGGATCTGCAGCTGCTTCACCACACATACCAACCATGATTCCCTCTGCTCTTCCGGCCTTGATCACACGCTCGATAGAACGAAGTACTGCCGGGTTATATGCAGAGTAAAGATATGCAACTTCTGCATTACCTCTGTCTACTGCCATAGTGTAACCTGTAAGATCGTTTGTTCCGATACTGAAAAAGTCTGCTTCTTTTGCAAAAACATCTGCCATTAAACTTGCTGCAGGTGTCTCTATCATGATACCAACCTTGATATCTTCATTATATGCAACACCTTCTGCTTTAAGCTCTTCCTTAATTTCTGCTACCATATCTTTTACTGCACGAAGCTCATCTAAACAGGTAACCATAGGAATCATAATACGAATATCGCCATATGCGCTGGCACGAAGCAATGCTTTTAACTGAGGACGATATAAGTCTTCTCTCTTTAAGCATAAACGAATCGCGCGGAAACCAAGGAAAGGATTCTCTTCTTTTTCAAGAGCAAGATATGGAATCTCTTTGTCTCCTCCAACATCCAATGTACGAATAATAACCGGCTTGCCTTCTAAAGTCTCAGCTACTTTTCTGTAAGCAGCAAACTGCTCTTCTTCTGTAGGAATCTGTGGACGATCCATGAAAAGGAATTCTGTACGGAATAAACCGATTCCTTCACCGTCACATTCTACTACTTTCAATGCATCTTCCGGTTTACCGATATTAGCGCAAAGTTCAACTTTAACACCATCTGCTGTTACGGTCTCTTTGCCAATAAACTGAGCAAGCGCTGCCTTCTCTTCAAGATATGCAGCTCGTTTCTGCTCATATTCTGCCTGAAGTGCTTCATCAGGATTAACATATACCTGTCCTTCTGAGCCGTCTAATACTACATTATCGCCATTAGAAATCTCTTCTGTGATTCCCGGTATACTGAGTACCGCCGGAATTTCAAGCGCACGTGCAAGAATTGCTGAATGAGAAGTCTTGCCTCCAACTTCTGTAAGAATACCTGTTACGTTCTTTGGATTAATTCCTGCTGTCATAGAAGGAGTTAAATCTTCTGCCACTAAAACAGTTCCTTCCGGCACACTTGCTAAATCGACATCTTCGACATCAAGAAGTATCTTCAATAATCTTGTCTTTATATCACATACATCTGTTGCGCGCTGCTGAAACATCTCATCGTCAATACCTGCGAACATCTGCATATAATAATCACAGATCTTCTCTACAGCAGCTTCTGCGCACATCTTGTCATCTGCGATGCTTGATTCCATCTGGCCGGTCATCTCCGGATCCATAAGAAGAAGGACATGTCCTTCCAGAATCTCTGCTTCTTTCTCCCCTACTCTTTCTTTCATGTCATCTGCCATTGCCTGTGTCTTTGCGATACATTTGTCAAGGGCATCTGTTAATCTTTGCTTTTCAGCGTCAACATCACTGACTGCTTTATTATCGTATGCAAGGGAAGGTTCTTTTACAATAACAGCGGAACCGATACCGATTCCTGCTGATGCACCAATACCAGTATACATTATCTTCACCTCAAATTTTGAATTACAATTATTCTCCTAAACCGGATTCGATCATCTCGATAGCAGTCTTTAATGCGTCTTCTTCATCAGGTCCGTCACACTGGATCTCTACTTCAGAACCACACTTAATACAAGCACCGATAATGTTAAGAAGGCTCTTACCATTCGTTGCTTTTCCGTTGAAATTGATTGTAACATCGCTATCAAACTTAGCCATTCCTTTAGCGAATACTCCTGCCGGTCTCATGTGAAGTCCCTGTGGGTTGTTGATTGTAACTTTCTGTGATACCATAGTTATTTCTCCTTTTCTTAAATAGGGTAATATAAAAATAAATAATAGCTAAAGAAAACAGGATATTGTGCTGCTGGCTGATGCATTCGGTTAGTATTATACCCTGCGATCATACCTCCCCTTATTCCTTTAGTATTCATTATTTTACCATTTTTTATATACACTGTCAATATAACAGCGTCCCGACTCCGGTAAAATCATCTGTAACTTTCTTTCAGAAATGTAATTTAAATCCTTGTCGATAAAAACGTATACTCTTTCTTCCCAGCTTCATCATCTGGATAAAGCTCTACATATTTTTTCGCTGCCTCGTATGCCTTATCATACGCCTCTGCTTTTTCATAGATGACAATCTTTCCATACATAAAATCTGCCTTCGTTTCACCGCCCTGTTCAATCCCCTTCTGAACATACTTCAGTGCTTTATCATAATTCTGTTTTTCTACGTATATTTCACAGATTTTTTCCAGAAAATCAGTATCCTGTGTATGATTCCAGCCTTGTTCATACACTTTTACGGCTCCTTGTGCATCACCGGACTTTGCGACACACTCGCCCTTCAACATATAATATTGTGCATTTTTACTGTCATTATTAATAAGTTTATTGTATATTTTTTCCGCTTTATCATATTCTTTTAGCTGATAATGACTCTCTGCCAGATAACAGGTCATATCCAGATCAATCTCTCTGGCAAACACAGACTGTCTCTTTAACGCTTCTTCCAGGTATGAGATTGTTTTAGAATAATCTTCTTCCTTAAAATAAAGCAATGCCTCTTTTCGGTATTCGATCTTCTGCTGATAATTATGCCACTGAAAAACACCTGTTCCGGCTAATAAAATCACAACGACAATTGCACCACGAATGATAATTTTACGCATAGAAAACCTCATTTCTCTTAAATGACGCACTTTTGAAATCAAGTGCAAAAGCTTTGGGAATACTTGAACGAAAGAAAGGATGCCGCAGCATCCTTTCCTCAAAAATTATTATTTTCTTAAACCTAACTGTTCGATTAAGGTTCTGTAACGTTCAATATCTTTACCTTTTAAGTATGCAAGAAGGTTTCTTCTCTGACCAACCATCTTTAAAAGACCACGTCTTGAATGATGATCCTTAGGGTTTGCCTTAAAATGATTCTGAAGATCATTAATTCTTGCTGTAAGAAGTGCTACCTGTACTTCAGGTGAACCTGTATCTCCTTCTGTTCTTGCATATTTTGTCATAATTTCCTGTTTCATTTCCTTTGTAATCATGTTACAATTCCTCCTATTATTATAATCACCTTTACGAAGATAAGGTCGGAGACTCCATACCCTGGCAAAGGTTCTAGCTAAAAGCATCTTTCATAGATTAGCATACTATTCTTTTTTTGTAAAGTTTTTTTAGGAATATTTTTCAAGAAGTTTCTGGAAATATTCAGGAAGCGGCGCCTCAAATTCTACATACTCTCCCGTTCTTGGATGAACAAATCCAAGTACTCTGGCATGGAGGCACTGTCCGGTAAGTCCCATATCATTCTTTGGACCATAAATCGTATCTCCTAATAAAGGATGGCGTATGCTTGCCATATGCACACGAATCTGATGCGTTCTTCCTGTTTCTAACTGGCACTCAATATGATTCACCTGATGATTTAAATGACTGAGTACTTTATAATGTGTTACTGCCCGCTTTCCGTTTTTAGGTTCGACAGCCATCTTCTTTCTGTCAACCGGACTTCTTCCGATCGGTGCATCAACAGTTCCTTCTTCCTGCGTAAAGTTATTATATACGATTGCTTCGTATTTTCTTGTGATCGAATGTTCTTTTAACTGTTCTGCCAGGCTTTTGTGCGCCATGTCATTCTTGCATACAACAAGAACTCCTGTTGTATCTTTATCGATTCTATGAACGATTCCCGGCCGTAAAACACCGTTAATTCCTGAAAGATTATCTTTACAATGATAAAGGAGTCCATTTACAAGTGTTCCTTTATAACGTCCCGGACAAGGATGAACAACCATATCTTTTTGTTTATTAATCAAAATAACATCTTCATCCTCATAAAGAATGTCCAGATCCATTTGTTCCGGAAGAACTTCTAATTCCTTTAATGGAGGGACACAGATCACAACGGCATCGTCCACACGAAGACGGTATCCTGGTTTTTGTTTTTTCTCTCCTACCTGAACCTGCCCTTCTTTAATCAGCTTTTGAATATAAGAACGGGAATGTTCTTTTAACTCTGCTGCGAGAAATTGATCTAAACGCATCCCCTCCTGTTCTTCCATAACCGTATAATAATATCTTTGTTCCTGCTTACTTTCCTGATTTACTTTCTCTTGCTTTGCCGTTTCTGTCATAGTTACAACTCCCGCCTGCCCTCTTTTGTTTTTTTAGGAAATATCCTGTCAAAATCTTCTTCCTGATAGAAGAATAAAATTAAAATAACAAGCATAACCGCCGCCACTGTCACATAAATATCTGCCACATTAAATACTGGAAAGTTAATGAGGCTGAAATAAACAAAATCTACAACGTACTTCCTGAAAATGCGGTCTATCATATTTCCTACAGCTCCTGCTCCCACGAAATACAGGCATATCTTTAACGGAGTAAAATGTCTTTCCTCCGGTATCTTTCCCGAAATCCATATAAGACCCGCCAGTACCGCCAGAGTAATGATCAAAAAGAACCATTGCTTATTCTGCATGATCCCAAATGCTGCTCCCCGGTTTTCCACATAATAAATCTCAAGTACATTCCGGATAACAGGAATACTTCCTATTGGCTTTAATACCTTTACTGCCCATAATTTTGTAAGCTGGTCTGCTAACAGAAGTATAATAAAAATAACTGCTGCTTTTAATTTTTTCCCCATTATACTTCTCCCTGTTCTATAACGGCAAGCATTTCTTCCGGAGTGACATCCTGATAAATTGCTGCCTTTCCAATCTGGTCTAATAAAATGAACTTAATCTTTCCATGTTCCATTTTTTTATCGTGTTTTGTTTCTTTCACAACTTCTTTTGCCTTAAGTTCTTTCGGCAATGCTGGAAAATCAAAATATGCATAAATGTTTTTGATTTCTTTGTTTTCCTGTTCACTAATATATCCTCTTTTACTTGATATATCCGCTGCTAACAACGAACCAATTGCCACACATTCTCCATGTGTCAGTGAGAAATTCATTAACTTTTCTATAGAATGTCCTAACGTATGCCCGAAATTAAGCAGGGCGCGGACACCATGTTCCTTTGGGTCTTCCTCAACCACCGCTCTTTTAATAAGGCAGCTTCCCTCTACCATATGTGCGAGTGCTTCGTCTTTTCTTTCTGCAATGGCTTCTTTATTCGCTTTTATCCATTCAAAATATGCTCTATCACGAATAAGCCCATGTTTGATGACCTCTCCAAGTCCACTGTGATACTGTCGCTCAGAAAGTGTCTTTATCGTATTTACATTAATGTATACCAGTTTTGGCATATAAAAAGCACCTACCATATTTTTATATGCATGATAATCTACTCCTGTTTTTCCTCCAATACTGCTGTCCACCTGTGCGAGCAGACTTGTAGGAATCTGTACGAAGTCGATTCCCCGCAGATAAGTAGCAGCAGCAAATCCTGTCAGATCTCCGGTAACTCCGCCGCCAAGTGCAAGGAGCATATCTTTTCTGTCAAATTCATGTGTAATCAGAAAGTGATACAGGTTATCTACTGTGGATAAGTTTTTACTCACCTCTCCTTCCTGAAAAATATATACTTCTACCTTTGCACATCTGCCTTCTAAAATACTTTTAACTTCTTCCAGATAATAGGAAGCCACCCTTCGTTCTGTAACAATACATAACTTTCGTTCCTGAATATCAAGAGCAGAAAGTTCTTTTACCAGGTTTGAAAAACTATTTTCAATTACAATATCATATACTTTTTTTCCTTCTGCACTTACTTCGAGTCTTTTTTCTAACATTGTCTGTCCTCCTGAAATAAACGAAGCAGAGAGGATCTATGGACGGCCTCCACTCCATCCATAAATCCACTCTGCCTTTTGTTTCTCGTCCAACTATTCTCTCTGTTATTCTTCTATGTATATCCGGTATGTATATCCGGGTGTACTAAAAGTTTGAAAGCTCCGGTGACAGCATGTCTTCACTGACAAGCTCTTCCCTGAGGTCTCCTGTTACTTCAATATTTCCTGGAGCTACGATAAAAATGTTATTAGAAATTGCCTTTAAGGAACCATCTACTGCAAAGCTTGCACCTCCGATAAAATCAATGATACGCTGTGCCTTTCCAATCTCGATTCCCTCAAGATTCACCACGATCGTCTTCCCTTCCTTTAAGAATTCTGCTACGATCTGTGCTTCATTAAATGTCTGCGCTCTGATTACTTTCACACTTTCACCTTCTTCTTTTCCATGAAACTGAATTACTCTTCCCTGATTACCATCGAACTCTTCTGAATCGGATACTTCCTTCTTCTTCCGTCTCAGAGAAAGAATTGGTTTATGAGGCTCATCATCTTCTTCCTCATCTTCCTCTTCCTCATCACTGTCATATCCTTCTTCTGTCACTTCGTTGTATTCTTCATCAAATGGTTCGGTTTCGTCATCTGCATCGCTCAACTTCATCATGTTTAAAAACTTTTCCGCAAACTTCACCCCATGTACCTCCTGTTATTTATTGTAATTCCGCGCCCCAAAGATTCCGGTACCGACACGTACCATCGTCGAACCTTCTTCTATGGCCACTTCGTAATCGTTGGTCATCCCCATAGATAAAATGTCCATAGATACATTATCAATGTTTTTCTCTCTAATGTCAATAAATAATTGATGTAATTTTTTAAAATAACAGCGATTTTCTTCTGGATCGTCCACAAAAGGAGCGCTTGTCATCAATCCCCTTACATGAACATGCGGCAACTTACTGATTTCTTCTACCAGTGCGATCACTTCCGGTCCATCGATTCCAAACTTGGTATCTTCCTGTGCGATGTTTACCTGTACAAGAATCTGCGCTTCTACATTCTTCTTTACCGCTTCTTTTTCAATCTGCTTTGCCAGATGGAAGGAATCTACGGAGTGAATTAATTCTACTTTATCAATAATATACTTTACTTTATTCGTCTGAAGATGTCCAATCATATGCCAGTGTACTGGTTTGGAAATATTTTCATACTTCTCACACAGCTCCTGCACATAGTTTTCACCATATTCCATCTGTCCCGTCTCAAGAAGCTCTTCAATATCAGAAAGAGGTTTCATCTTACTTACTGCCACTAACGTAACTTCTTCCGGTTTTCTTCCTGCTCTTTCACATGCGCTTTTAATATTTGTCTGTACTTTTTTTAAATTATCTTTAAGCATTAATAAATCACCTGGTCTTCCTTTACTGTATCACTATTTAAAATAATTCGGTCATAAAGTTCTATTCCACTGTTTTTTGCAGATACAATACAATAGTCTTCATTTCTCTCTACCATCTCGATCTGTTTAAAAACAGTATAACCTCTGTTTACAATATAAACACCCTGTATCTGACTCTTATTCTTTAATGTATAAATCTTTTCTTTATTGGTTTCCGATAGAACTGTACCTTTTGTCAGATTCGCAGAATAAACATAGACATAATCTTCATCCGATTTATAAACATTCACAGCTGCCTGTGTCAAAACCTTTTCTCCCTTTTTGTTTGTCTTCATGATGTTGACCTGCTCTTTTTTCGAAGAGTTGCCGCCATTTACAAGAAAACTTTTTGGAATTTTATATACTTCCTTTTTTACAAGAGAACTTGACGGAATTTTTAATCCCTTGGTTTCTGATAAAGTAAGTGACACATAAAGATATCTCTGATTCAAATATCTTTGTATATAATTATCAAAACTCAGAATAACATAATAACTGTCATTCTGTTTTAAACAATGATATTGTGCTGCTGCCACAAAATTATCTTTATGGAATGTCACCTGAATCGTCTGTCTGTCTTCTTCCCTCTTCTTTAAACGATCATAATCATTCTTATTAACAGGAATCATTAGCTGCCAGTCCTGTCCCTCTACAAGACGATATACTGGTTTTCCCGCTTTTTGTTTTTTATCTGTGCGAAGATCCTTCATCTTCACTTTATTGACAAAAATATTTTTTGAAACTTTTGCCTGTTCTAGCTTTTCCATTCCATCAGATAAAAAAGAAACCAAGCCTTCTTTAGGCGATGCGGCTGTACTATATGCACTCTGTCCGTATTTCTGTGCAAGCTCTTCTTTATTCTGCGCAAGCATTGTATCTGTATATGCTAAAAGCGTACTACTGATATCATTCTGTGTTTCATACAGAAGAGAAAAATTATTATCTGTATAACCTTCACTGAATACTTTTAATTTCTCTACTACCTGTTCTTTTTCATCCTGACTGACAGAATTCTTTTTCTCAAGCATCTGTTTCAAATACTTTCGTACTTTTCCTGTAGTATCTACCGTATAGACTGTACCATTTTGACGAACCATTGAACCTTCCTGAACATAATAATTAATATATCCACTTTGTTCTGTATGCACCAGAGTTTCTTTTCGAAGAATCACTCCCGTTTCATCGATACTGTCTACGATATCACTTGCGCTCACCTCATAGATTGCCAGTTTGCTTTTTCCAAGATAGCTCAATATGTATGCCATCAGATAGATCACAATAATGAGAAATATCAAAGTTCCGAGATTCATATGCAAATGTACACTTTTCTTTTTTTGTTTTGCCATATTATATCTCCCATCTATTTAAAGCTGCCCCGTTGAGATAATTGTACTTTGTTCCCTGAACATACCCTTTCTCTTCCATGAGCGCCTTCCATTCATCTGTTAATTTCCACCAGCTGTTTCCCCAATTTGAAAAAGCGGAATCTTTTTCAGGGATACGGCTAAACAATCTTTCCACTGTAATGTCCGGTCTTAATAATGCAATAAACTCTGTTAATCTGTTTAAATATTCTTCTTTTGGGCAAATTTCGATTTCTCCACGAATATACTTATCATATAATTCGCACTTCTTAGGAATGTATAAAGAATGCAGCTTCACCATGGAAATCGGCAATGTAGATAGAATTCTTGCAGATTCCTCCGCATCATCCATCGTATCCCCCGGAAGGTTCAGAATCATATGTACGCAAACAGGAAAATGATACGGCGCAATTCTTAAAACCGCATCAATAAATTCTGCGAGTCCATGACCTCGGTTCATCTCCATTAATGTATGATAATTCACTGTCTGTAATCCAAGTTCTATAGATACTTCTATTCCTGTCCGGCTGCTGAATTCATAAAATGCTTCCAGGTAATCCTGTCTGATGCAATCCGGTCTTGTCGAAATTGAAATCTCAACAATATCCTCTACTTTTGATGCTTCTTCCATATAGCCAAGTAATCTGTCTAAAGGAAGAAATGTATTGGTATAATTCTGAAAGTAAGCAATAAACTTATGTGCATGATAACGTTTTTCTACTTTTGTCCTTGATGCTGCTAACTGTTCAAAAACAGAAACTGAACTGTCACTTGCTTCAAATCCTGTCCCTGCTTCCGCGCAGAAAAGACAGCCCTTTCCATCTTTTTTATTTGGGCAGGTTACGGGAAGATTCACAGGAAGCTTATATACTTTCTCTCCGTATTTATCTTTTAAATATTGTGAATATGCATAATAATATTGTTTTTCCATTTTAGCTTAAACCATAAAAAGGCAGCCTCATAATAATATGAGGCGCCTTAACCTTTTCGTATCTTATTCAAATTCCAGATATCCGCCATGTATGTAATATTATCGGACGGTTCTGCATCAGATAATAACGAATTATAATGCGTGAGAAACGTATTTCTGTACAGATTCCGGCATATTTTCTTTATCTACGGAAGCGCTGATTACAAAATCAACCCCAAACTTGTCAGATAAAGCACCAAGTTTTTCAACTGCGTAATCAAGATTATCATCAATACATGCTGTAGTAAGGAAACTATCAAGATAAATCTTATCTAAGTCATGGTCCTGAGAAATAATTCCTGCAATAAAGCCAAGGAACATATCTGTATCTGTTACATTAAATTCAGGAACTACAATAAGACGAATCTGATTGCTTAATTCATACATATGCTTATTGTTCTTATCAAGGTAAACGATTGTGCCTTTTGTCAGCTTAATGTCATCATTTACCTGCTGAATTAAGATCTTAGTTTTTCCTTTTCCTTTCGCACCTGCAATAATATCAATCATGTGAATATCCTCCTTTAGATATATTATTGGACTGTAGTCCTTTCTTTTGTAATGAGAAAGACTCGTGCCAACTCTCTTATATGTTATATTATAATTTATATCATATAAAAGCACAACCTTTAATTTGTTGTTTTTTCTAATAGTCTGGTCATTGACGAATACAAAGCTTCCTTTGTTTCTGCTCCAAGTACAACGGAGAAAAAACGCTCTCCTTTTTTATTCTTGGTCATCAATATCAGACAAGACTTCGCCATAGAGGTCGTTCCTGTCTTGCCACCATACATCACTACACCTTCCGGTACAGGGAATTCATTCAGAAGATAATAGTTTGTACTCTGCATATACTCATTAATCTGTGTTTTCTTTGCTGTAGTATATGTCATTGTATAGTCCTTTGAAGATACTGTATCAACAAATTCTTCATGCTTCACTGCCTCTTTAAAAATTAGATAAAGATCGTACGCAGTCGTATAATGATCGTTATTGTGAAGTCCGTTTGGATTGACAAAATGTGTATGTGTCGCTCCTAATTCCCTGGCCCTCTCATTCATCATATCTATAAACTTAGCTTCAGAACCTGCTACATACTCAGCAAGTATTACTGCACAGTCATTTGCAGATTTGATCAGCATCGTATGGAAAACCTGTCCCACAGTGACGGTGTCTCCCTTTGTAAGGGTACTGATCACTGCTCCGTCTTCTGTTAAATTGATATCATGCTTTAACGTAATCTCGTCATCCATATTTCCATGCTCTAATGTCAGCAATGCAGTCATTACCTTTGTAATACTGGCTGGATATAACTTATCAAAACAATGATACGATTCTACAATCTCGTTCGCACTGTCATTAATCAATAAATCCGCATAATCATTGCTCTGATAATTCGGGTCTGTCGCTTCTGAATCAGACACTACTGCAAGGTCTGCTGCCATCCCCTCTAAATCTGAACCTGCCTCTTCTTTATTCTCTGCATAGTAAGATGCAAAAGAATCTGTGATCTTAAAAGGATTCCCACTGCATCCACTACACAACGCTACTACTAACACAAAAATACTGATTGTGCATATTATTCTCTTTTTCATAGTCACTCTTTCTCTTTGTCTGTACGATCTGTATTATCTGTACATTTCTCTCCACTCAAGGTCTCCTCTTTCAAGAGCCTTAACTAATAACTCTGCTGTTGCAAGATTCGTTGCAAGTGGAATATTGTGTACATCACATAAATGCATTACATTAAATATATCCGGCTCATGAAGCTGCTGATTCTGTGGGTCTCTCAGGAAAATAACCATATCGATGAGATTATGTTCAATCTGAGAAGCCATCTGCTGTTCTCCACCAAGTGGTCCTGCCAGATATTTGTGTATCGTGAGGTTCGTTACTTCCTCAATAAGTCTTCCTGTTGTTGCGGTTGCAAACAATTCATGCTTATTAAGAATTCCTCGATAAGCAATACAAAAATTCTGCATTAATTTCTTCTTTCCATCATGTGCGATTAATCCAATATTCATATATTTTCCCCTCCTAGTAGTGTCTTTGTAATCCTATATTTAGCACAATCCCTATACCTGCCATATAACTTAACAATGATGTTAATCCATAACTTACAAATGGCAACGGCAATCCTGTATTCGGAAGTAATTCTGTTGCCACTCCGATATTAATAAATGACTGGAAACCAATCAGTGCAGCCATTCCTACTGCAATGAGCCGTCCACTCATATTCTTCGCGACATATGCCGTCTTAAAACATTCTATCATTATTATAGCCAATAATGCAATAACAATAACACTTCCGATAAACCCTGTTTCTTCTCCGACTACAGAAAAGATAAAGTCGGTCTGCTGTTCTGACACAAATCCCGTATCAGATACTGTAACATCTGCGATCGTATTATTATTCAGTCCCTTTCCATATAGTTTGCCTGAGCCGATTGCCATAACAGAATTATCCTGCTGATATGCGGTCGTAGACGAATATTTTGAAGGCTCTAAAAATGTCATAATTCTGGTAACCTGATAATCATGAAGTAATACCTGATTCGGTGTCTGTATGTACCAGATAAAAAGGAAGCCCAGCGGTATGATGATCGGTATGATTATTTTGAGACATTTTTTAATCAGTGTACCGGAAAGACCTCCTACAAAAATTACAGACATCAATATGAATGTAATATCTAACGTAGTTGAAAGGTTCGGTTCTATCACTACCAGGAAAAGAGGCAACGCACACAATAGAGCAAGTTTAAAAAGTACTTTCCATTCCATGAAATCTTCTTCATGTTCCTGTATGTACACCGCCACAAATATTATCATAATAATTTTGGTCAATTCTGACGGCTGAAGTCTTGTAAAGCCAAGATTAATCCATCTCTGGGCACCATTTACTTTAACACCAACAAGTTTTACGAGAACAAGGAGCACAATATTAATCAGGTACAAAATCCTGCTGAAGCCACATACAAAATTAAAATTCACAACAGACAACAACAACATGATTCCTGCACAAAATATTAGTCCAATCAACTGTTTACTCGTATAGCTGCTGTCCGCACTATTGATAAACATCACTCCCATCCCGCTTAAAATAAGAACTGCGCTTATCAATACCCAATTATAATTTTTAAATTGGTATTTCTGTTTTAACATGTTTCTCCTCCTGCGTTCGCTATCTAGGAGATCTTAGTTCTTTGATCGGTATATTGGCATAAATTGCCGGAACATTTCCATGTCCTCCATCCGACTCTGTCTGGGTTATCTGAATATCCAGTCCTTCTGTATCAATCTCCATGTATTTTGAAATTACTTTTATTATGTCGTTTTTTATTAATTCCATCGTTTCCGGTGAACAGTTTGCTCTGTCAGATACCAGAACAAGCTTCAAACGGTCTTTCGCCGTACTGCCCGATGTTTTTTTTCTAAGAAAGCTATCCATGAACCCCATTAGATTCTCCCCCTTTAGTAACCACGTTTAAATAAATTTGCTATTTTTTTCAGTATGCCTTCTGTCTCAAACTCCATGATCGGAACTTCTTCTCCAAGCACCCTGTGACAAATATTAGCAAACGCTCTTCCAGCCTGTGTGTCAGAACCAACAAGTGGTTCTCCTTCATTTGTTGCAATGACAATACTCTCATCATCCGGAACTACACCAATCAGATCAATAGCAAGAATATCAACAACATCTTCTACAGACATCATGTCTCCACGCTTCACCATATCCATGCGGATCCTATTGATAACTAATTCTATCTTTTTCAGCTCTTCTGCCTCTAAAAGTCCGATAATCCTGTCTGCATCACGAATGGCAGAAACTTCCGGAGTTGTTACGATGATTGCCCGGTCCGCACCTGCGATGGCATTCTTAAATCCCTGCTCAATACCAGCTGGACAATCAAGAAGAATATAATCAAACTCTGTTCTCAGCTCATCCACAAGCTTTTTCATCTGTTCTGGGCTTACAGAACTTTTATCTCTTGTCTGGGCAGACGGCAAGAGGAAAAGATTAGAATATCTTTTATCTTTGATCAATGCCTGTTTTAAGCGGCAGTTCCCCTCTACAACATCTACAAGATTATATACTATACGATTCTCTAATCCCATAACAACATCAAGATTACGAAGTCCTATATCTGTGTCGATCATAACCACTTTCTTATCCAGTTTTGCAAGTCCCGTTCCAATATTCGCTGTTGTCGTGGTCTTTCCAACTCCACCTTTTCCAGATGTAATAACAATTACCTCACTCATCTTTGTTCTCCTTTATCTCACTTAACTAATACTAATCTCACTGATCAACGACCTCGTAATCGTTTCAATAAAAATATTGTCATTCTCTACAAATGCCAGCTTCGCAAGCAATTCCTGCTGATTCTTTCTTCTGACATTCTTTTTTGTACTCTTCCCCCTCTGGTCTGGTGAGCGGGCAATATAGCTGCCAATCTGTATCTGCATCGGCTCCATCATAAGTGCTGCCACAAATGCACTCTTATCATCCGGATATCCGGCATGTACTGTTCCTTTCAGACATCCTAACACCACAACATTGCCCCCCGCAATAATCTGTGCGCCTGGATTGATATCGCCAAGAATTACTATACTTCCATCTACTTCTATCTTCTGACCTGAACGCAATGTTCCACGATAAAACTGGCCATTCTTTCCCAGACGATTCTCCGGAAAAGATTCTTCCGTTTTATGTTCCTCTTTCTTTTCCTCTTCTTTAAGTTCCGATAACACTTTAGCAAACTGTGTCTCATATACTTTTGCGCCATCGATCACGCAGCTTATATTAAGCCCACTGTTCTCAGCTATCGTATCTACTAGAAGATTCTGTTCTCCGGACGTGAGTTCCCGTCCTGTGAAACTTACTGCGATTGGCTTTTTTAAGTCGAAAAAATGAGTAGATTTCTTAAACTTGTCCCCCACTTCCCGAAGAAGTTCTTCAAAAGGAAGTGTAGGATTCAGCACAATCTGAAATCCATATTTATTCCCTTTAATTATAACGGAACTTTTCATATCTCCTCCTGTTTGCTAGCATATACTCCGGGAATCTTTCGCGTCCGAACTTTTCAAGTCGAGCCGCCGCAGGAGTATATTAATCATTACTTCCATCTGAACCGCTAGGCAGTAATGCTGTAGTCGCCTTCTTTTCTGCCTTGCTGGCCTTTCCAAAATAGTACTTATAGATATCTCTGGCAATCTCTGCAGCATTGGCTGAAGTGTAACCATTTGGCACTACTACGGTCATGGTAATATCCGGATTGTCATACGGAGCATAAGATATGAATAATGCATGGTTCGGTCTCTTTTTGTTCTCCTGTGCTGTACCGGTCTTGCCAGCTACTTTCATTCCCTGTTTCTTATACAGGTACTTGATAGAGCTGTCCTTTCCGTTAACCACACCGATCATACCTTTCTTTATCAAATCAAATGTAGATGAGCTGATCTTCAGTTTTTCTTCTGTTTTCTTCTCATAAGAAGTCAGTGTATTCCCCTCTGCATCTGTGGTTTTCTCTAAAAGAGACAGATCCAGCAGATTCTTGTGGTTTACAAGGGATGTCACATATCTTGAAATCTGACTTGGTGTATAACTGTGGGTACCCTGTCCTATTGCTGAACGAATCGCATCTTCATCTGAAATATGCGGCTCATATTCTGTGATTTCCACACCGGACTTTCGATTTAAGCCATACATTGATGCATACTTCTTTAACTTTGTTAAACCTCTCTGGCTGTTATAGGTTCCATTCACCGTACCAAGATTATATCCCATCTGATAAAAGAAGAAGTTACAGGATACAGCAATCGCTCCACTTACATTAAGTGAGCCATGCGCATTCGGATAAATCCAGCACTTCGCTGCCGGAGAAATCTTATCAAAAATTCCTGTACACTTTACATATGTAGAAGCTGTAGCTACGCCTTCCTCAAGAACTGCCGTAGATGAGATTGGTTTAAATGTTGAACCAGGCGCTGTCCTTGACTGCGTTGCCCTGTTTAACATCGGCGAAGATAAATCTGTATTAAGAGATGCATAGTATTCTGAATCAATTCCATTCGCAAGGCGATTATTATCATAGCTTGGATAGGAAACCATCGCCCTTACCTCTCCTGTGTCAGGGTCTGTAATAATAACCGAACCGGAACATGGATCTAAGGCAAGCTGAGCTGGTGTAATTTCTATATTCTTTATCTTTTTGTACATGAAATTATAAGCAGACATTTTGCCTGTATACAAACTATTATAATCCTTATCTTTCTTTTTATCAAGAACTCCCTGATCATATAAAAGCAGACAAACTTTCCGTCCGCTCAGCGTTCCACTTTTGATCATATACTCATATAGAATTTTATCAAAGTCTTCCTCAGATTTCAATGCATCAACAATATAATTTATTAATTCGTCATAGATTTCATCTGCATCATAATAATCTGACTTAATATTAAAGGAACTGATATTAATCCACTCATTATTGATCGCATATTGAAGAAACTTTCGGAATGTGATTTTTTCCTCTTTCCAATCAAGATAAACCTGATCATTCTCATCAATAGAAGAAGCAACAAGAATTCCGTCATTCTCTAACATTTTGTAAATATAATTTACATAATCCTGCTTCTCCTCGCTAAGATATTTACGAACTGTCGTTCCTGTTTTCAAATCTTTTCGAAGAGTGTTTAATACACTTTCCTGTTTCTTCTTATAAATTCTGTAAACATCTTTTTCATTACTTTTCGCATTTTTCTTTGCTAATCTGGAAATATTTATAATATTATTATCAAGAAGCGCATAATATACGTCCTTTATCGGAACTCGTTTGTCTGAGCCGGCAGTATCTGCTGTTGTTAGATGTGCAAGCAGAATTCCTGCAAGACGTCGTTCTAAAATATTATAGGCATACTTCTGCAAATCCGCATCGATCGTCAAATACACATTGTTACCTGCAGAAGCCTTTGTTGTCTTTACTGTCTTAATAATCTTACCAAGATTATCTACTAAAACATCTTTCTGTCCCTTCTTTCCCTGAAGAGTACTTTCCATTGTCTTTTCAATTCCGGTCTTACCGACAACATCGTTCGCCTCATACTTGCCATTGTCCGCATTCAATTCTTTTAATTCACTTTCGGAAATCACTCCTGTATATCCCAAAATAGAAGAAAAATACTTTGCATCATTATATTTACGAAGAGAGTCTGCCTTAATGGAAACTCCCGGATATTCCTCCTCATGTTCCGAAATAGCAGCAATACTTTTATCGCTGATATTTGCTGCCACAGTAATCGGCGTTGTCTGTGAATAACGGTTCATAAATACATCATACCGCACCGACATGATCTTTAATGTATCCTCTGTAGAATAACTATCCGAGATACCAAACATACTTCCCGTTCCCTGTGGACCACCTTTTCCGCTTCTCAGATATTCATACACTTCCTCCGGTGTAGAATTCAAATATTTCTCCGCTTTCTTTTTTTCATCACCGGACAAATTATCGATATTAGTAATTCCATAAATATCCTTTTTAAATCTTGTAAGCGCTGAGCCAGACACTGTAAATTTCAGCTTTCCCTTGCTGTTTACTGTCATAGGAAGGCTGTAATTTATCGTATCACCATTCTGCTCTAAAACCTTCACCAGCTTATAGATTACCTCATTCTTAACTTCATTCTCTGTTACTTTCGGACCATTCTTTCCATTTTTAGCTGTTCTCTCCTGGGCAATCTTACTCGTTTTTTCTGAATTCTCCAACGTCACTGTATAAGCCAGCTGATTATAAGCCAGTATCTTTCCCTTGCAATCGTATATATTTCCTCTTGCACCACTGATCTCAATCGTCTTCTTTATCTTATAGTTAAAATTCGCCAGATGTTCATCACCCTGTATGATCTGTAATACGAAAAGTCGATAGATTAAAACACAAAATAATGCCGTCAACAGTACTCCCATAATGATAATACGGTTGGAAAGCAGCTCTATAATCTGATTCTTTGTTTTTGCCTTATCCGTCTCCTGCTTTTTTTTGAATTTAAACAAAATCTGCACCCCGCTTTTCATTCTTTTCCAACCAGTCGTTTATTCTCAATAAAATCTGATAAAATACAAGACCTACCGCTACGGTATAAACTATTTCCGGAAGAATAATATTTTTAAGATAATACACAATACGTAAATGATTATGTAACAATCCACAAAGAATATACATAATGACTCCATAGACCAGATCATTTACACCGATCAGGACAAGTGGAAGAATATTGTCATCTGAATAATAGATTCGATGAAAAAATCCATCTACAAAACCAAACATCATATATAAAAAAGCAAATCCACCGATTGTTGAGCCATAAAAAATATCCATCAAAAGCCCACTGAAAAATCCAACGATCATTCCTGGCTTCTGGCCTCTCATTACTGCTATTGAGGAAATAAAAATCAGTAATATATTCGGTGCGATTCCTGCCAGTTTAATCAACTCAAATACGGAAGTCTGCAATATAAAACAAATAAATACCAGTACTGCTGTCACTATTCCTCGTTTCATAATAAATCCCTTCTTACACAAATGGCGGAAAGAGAAATATCTGTACGATACCCTTATTTCCGCCTGATTTATCCTTTAATCTGCACTTTCACTATCTGCGGGAACTTCTTTTAGCTGTGTGATAACCAGCACATCTTCAAGATGCTGAAAATCTACAAACGGTGTCACTTTGGCAGACTGTGTCAAATTGGAGGAATCTGTAGAAATACTGCTGACTGTTCCTATCTTAATGCCTTCTAAATATTTTGAACTGATATGTGAAGTGATCAGTTCTTCCCCTTCTTTCATATCTGCATCTTTACTGATATAGGTCACATCGATTGTTCCATCTTTTTGAACAGATTCACTGTTTCCCTGTACGACACAGGTATCTCCAGTCTGAGATGACTTGGCACTTACGCTGCTGGTATCATTTATAATTGAACATACCTTTGCATAGGTCCGTCCGGTTTCCGTTACAATTCCGACCAGACCTCCATCTGCCAGCACATTCATATTTACCTTGATTCCATCTTTTGTACCTTTATTAATAATAAAAGTATTATACCAGTTGCCGCTTCCCTTGCTGATTACTCTCGCTCCCACTTTCTTATACTGGGAATATTCTTTATCCATCTTCAGAAGCTTTTGCAGACTATTCAATTCGTTTTCATTGGTACTTAAAGTTTCGTTTTCCTGCGTTAACTCTTTCACCTTCTGATTAAGCTTTGCATTCTCCTTTTTCAGTTCCTTCATACTCTTAAATGAGCCAACATGCTCTCCTACCCAGACTCCAAAAGAGTTAATTCCATCCTGCATTGGAATAACTACCGTTTCTGCGACTGCAGAAAGAGGTTTCACCACATCTTTTAATACTGTACTGACAGACAGAAGTAATATACAAAGAACTGTCAGCAAAATAAGCATCGTTTTAGGTGAAAACTCAAAATTATGACGATTTTTCATAGTACCACTCCCTGATTAATGGAAATCAGAATCCTGTAAATTATGAGCCAGTCTTTCATAATCCGGATTTTCCATAATCATTCCTAATCCTTTTACTACAGTAAGTTCCGGTTCTTCCATCTTCATAATGGAAAGTCCTGTCTCCTGTTGGATAAGAAGATCCAGATTCTTAATGTGAGTAGATGCACCTGTCATACATATTCCATCATGCATGATATCCATGGATAATTCCGGTGGTGTCTTCTCTAAAATGAACTTAATCGCATCAATAATAGATGAAAGGCTCTCTGACATTGCCTCAAAAATGAGATGATTTGTAACAGTTACCCTATTAGGAAGACCTGTGATCAGATTACGGCCCATTACGTCATACGTAATCTCTTCCTCTTCCTTGATACCGCTTGCCAGCTGCATCTTCAGGCGTTCTGCACTCTTCATACCAATTACAAGATTATGCTTTTTCTTAACAGTCTGCTGAATCGCCTCATCAAACTTGGTTCCTCCAATCTTCAACAGACGGCTCTGTACAATTCCACCAAGACTGATCAGACTGATTTCTGTTGTATCTGCACCGATATTAACAATCAGACGACCAGTCGCATCCATGACATCAAGACCTGCTCCAAGTGCATCCGCGATTGGTTTTTCAACAATACGAATCTTCTTTGTCTTTAAAGAAGAGCTTGCAATCAGATCAAAAAACGCTCTTTTCTCTACTTCTGTGATATCAGAAGGTACTGCAATGTAAAACTCTGCATTGCCGCCGGCAGCAAGTCCTTCTGCAAACTTCTTTCCATGCATTCCTTTAAAGTATAACTGAATCATGGTCTGCATAGCAGTAAAATCAGCAATAACACCGTTAACGATCGGCTGTTTTACTTCGATGTTCTTCGGAGCCTTCTCATACATTGAGTATGCTTCATCTCCCAAAGCTAATGGCTCTTTTTTCTTCACCATAGCGATCATGTTCTTCTGATGTAAAATTACTCCTGCAGCTTTCTGGTAAATCTTGATGGAATTTGTTCCCATATCAATTCCATATATTTTTTCAGACATTGGTATGTCTCCTTTCGTTAGCATTTATACATGAAACAAATGCGGTGTTGCCGCATTTATCTTTCCTCTTTGTCCGATATACCTGACATCAGGTACATTACATTAAGATCACGAGATTCAAGAATATGTCTATAATCTGTAATCCATGGTCACATCTATGACTCACATCATATTCTGTTCCCGCAAACTGGTATAGCACTTATCCCCTATAATGATGTGATCTGAAAGCGGAATTCCTAACAGTTCTCCCGCTTCTTTTATCTGTCTTGTGATAATGAGATCTTCCCGGCTCGGCTCCGGATATCCTGACGGATGATTATGAATCAGTATCATATATACTGCCTCACACCGAAGGGCTTCCACAAAAATATTTCTAACTGGAACCCAGGAACTGTTCGCCGTTCCCTTCGAAAGTAAAATCTCCTTCATCAGCCTGTGTCGTCCATCCAGAAGTAAAAGCATCACCTTTTCTACGGAAAGATGTCTCATATCTTCCATATAATAAGCTGCAATATAATCCGGCGAACTGAAATCACTTTCTTCTTTAATAGAAGCTCTCGCCAGTCTCTTAGACAACTCCAGTACACATAAAATCTCAATTGCCTTGACATTGCCTATACCGGGAATCTCTTTCAGCATCTCGATATCAAGATGATGCAGTCCTGCCAGTCCTTTATAAACCGGGTGTCTGTTCAAAAGCGAAAATGCAAGTTCCAGAGCAGTACAGCTTCGTGTTCCACAACGAATAATGACTGCTAACAGCTCTCCGTCTGTAAGACTCTCTGCGCCTGCTCTCAGACACTTCTCATACGGACGTTCTGTTTCCGGTCGTTCTTTCATCGTTACTTTCGCTGGTGATGGCTGTCTTTCCATATTAGTCCCTCCTGTATTCTCTCCAGGCACGAACACGCTGATTCGAAAAATATTTTACCATAAAAACAAACTTTTGTATATAGGGTACAAGGACAGCTTTCGTTAACTTTCTGTGTCATTTATTAAGATATCTTTAAGTTTTCCTGTCTCATATATTTTTTGTAAAGACATCATAATTCCATACTTTGCATGTTCCCAGGTAAGTCCCCCCTGAAAATAAACCGCATACGGATCCTTCATTGGGCCATCTGCACTAAGTTCAATGGAAGAACCGGAAACAAAAGCGCCTGCCGCCATAATTACTTTGGCATCATATCCCGGCATATCCCATGGTTCCGGACGAACAAAGCTGTCTACTGGTGCAGCTGCCTGAATTCCTTCGCAGAACGCTACCATCAGCTCAGGATCATGGAACTCCACTTCCTGAATGATATCATGACGACTTTCCTTACTGTCCGGAATCACTTTAAATCCAAGTTTCTCATAAATATTTGCTGCAAAAACCGCACCTTTTAACGCACCTTTTACAACGGTAGGAGCAAGGAAAAGTCCCTGTGTTAATGCAGGTGTCACGCCCAATGTAGCACCTACTTCCTTTCCAAGTCCCGGTGAAGTCAGACGATATGCCGCTCTGTCAATACATTCTTTTGTTCCGCAAAGATATCCACCGATCGGTGCAAGTCCACCACCTGGATTTTTAATCAATGAACCAACAATAAGATCTGCTCCGACCTGAGATGGCTCACTGATTTCTACGAATTCTCCATAACAGTTATCAACCATGCAAAGTACATCCGGCTTTCTTTCTTTAATAAAATGAATCAATTCTCCGATTCTTTTTACAGAAAGTGTCGGACGGGATGCATACCCTTTTGAACGCTGTATTGTAACAAGCTTTGTCTTGTCATTTAATGCTTTTTCTATTCCTTCCCAGTCAAACTCTCCATCTGGAAGCAGATCTACCTGACGATAACTAATGCCATATTCTGCAAGTGAACCATTGGATGGACGAATACCAATTACTTCTTCTAATGTATCATATGGCTTTCCTACCGGTGATAACAGCTCATCTCCCGGACGAAGCTGGCTCATGAGCGCAAGGGCAAGAGCATGTGTTCCACAGGTAATCTGTGGTCGCACCAAAGCATCCTCTGTTCCAAACACATCCGCATAAATCTTCTCTAGTGTTTCTCTTCCAATATCATTGTAACCATAACCGGTTGTCGGGGCAAAACAGGCTTCACTTAAATGATTCTTCTGCATGGCACGAAGTACCTTCATCTGGTTACATTCTGCTGTCTTATCTATCGATAAAAAGCGATCTTTTAATTCTTCTTCTACTTTCATGCAAAAGTCATATACTGGCTTCGCAATTCCCATCTGTGCATAATACTCTTCTAGTATTTTATCTCTTTGTTCCATTCCTGATTCCTTTCTCTTCTATTATATTTAAAACAGAATCAAGTAAATCTTTTTCCTGTTCATATTCTTTTTTATTCAGCCATATTACCTCTTTTTCTCTACGAAACCAGGTAAGCTGTCTCTTTGCAAAGTGTCTGGTATCTTTTTTTATCTTATCGACTGTATCCTCCAAAGTCATTCTGCCATCAAAATAATCAAAAAACTCTTTATAACCGAGTCCCTGCATAGATACTAAATTCTTTGTATAACCTTCTTTTATGAGACTTTCAACTTCAAAAAGAAGACCATCTTCCATCATGAGATCGACACGTCGGTTAATCCGGTCATATAGTTCTTCCCTGTCATGATATAAAACAAAGTACGCAAAGTTATACGGAGATCCTTTCTGTCTTTGTTCCTCATTATGTTCTGACAATTTCTTTCCGGTTTCTTTATAATATTCTAATGCACGGATCACTTTCTTTACATTGTTACAATGTGTGATCTTTGCATATTCCGGATCTTTTTTCTTAAGTATTTCGTAAAGATATTCTTTTCCTTTTTCCTTTGCAAGCTGTTCTAATTCTTTACGGTAACTTTCTTTGTCTTCATGCTGTGAAAAATCAATATCATACAGTAACGCCTGGATATAAAATCCTGTTCCACCAACAATGATTGGTACATGTCCTGCCGCATAAATCTTTTTCATGGCTTCTTTTGATTTTTCCACAAAAGCTACTACATTAAACTCCTCCGATGGATCCAATTCATCAATCAGATAATGTGGTACTCCTTGCATTTCTTCCGGACGAATCTTTGCTGTACCTATATCCATCTTCTTATATACCTGCATAGAATCTGCACTGATAATCTCCCCACCGATACTTTTGGCCAGTTCGATAGAAAGACTTGTTTTCCCGGCAGCTGTCGGTCCGGTTAATATAATAAGAGGTTTCCTTTCCTGTTGTTTCACGACCATCCCCCTCTACTGCACTCTCTTAAACTTCTTTTCCAGTTCATATTTTGTCATTGAAATAATTGTCGGACGACCATGTGGACACTGGTATGGATTATCCAGCTTCATAAGCTGTTCCATAAGACTGTCCATTTCCTCATAAGACATCGTTGTATTTCCTTTTACCGCTGCCTTACATGCCATTGATGCCAGCTTATCCGTAATCATTTCCATATTCATCTTACCACTGTTCTCTTCAATCTGATCAAAGATTTCAATAAACAACTCCTGTGGATCAATTCCGAGCAGATTTGCCGGAACCCCACGAATACAATACTCGTTTCCGCCAAATTCTTCAATAAGAAATCCCAGTTTTTTAAAAGATTCTTCACACAGTTCAAATTTTTGCTGTTCTTTTATACTAAAAGTAAGTATAATCGGCGGCGCAACCATCTGCTGGACAATTGTATTATTTTCGAGATCTTTTTTCAACTTTTCATACATCACTTTTTCATGAGCAGCATGCTGATCCACAAAAAACAATTTCTCATCATATTCTACCAGCCAGTACGTACGAAATACCTGCCCTATAATCCGGTGCTTTGGACGGGCTTCTTCAGAAAGAAGCGGAACATCCGCAAAACTCATCTGTGTACCTTTCGCATAGTTATCTGTTTCTTTTACAAGTTCAGCCTTTGTTTTTTCTACTTGAACCGGCTGCTGTAACTGTGGTTGTCCTGTATTAATTTCTGTATTGTTTTCAGATTTTTCAGGATCTATACTGCTTTTTTCCATTGTCTTTGGAATCACTTTATCAATTTCTTTTTGAATCGCAGTATTTTCTCCGACATGCAAACGGGCGATCCTTTCTTCAATCGAACTTCTTCGATTTGATATTTCTGATACATCCTCATCCTGAACACATCCCTGTCCATTCGGATTTAGCGCAGCATTTTGTACTCTGCCTTCTGCTTTTGAAAATGAGTCCTTTATTTTAGATTCATTATTTTCTTTTTTCTTTGCAATCTGCTTTATTTGTTCCGAAGAAAGAGAAGAAAACCGCTCTTCGATCGCTCTCCTCTTTTTTTCAAATGGTTCTGGAATCTTTCTCGCATTTTCCTTTACTTTTTGCTCATTACCAAGACCCACTTTGGGAATCAGCTCTTTTTTCACAAAACTACTCCGAACTGCACTCATAACAGAAGAATACAGTTCTTCTGCATTTCGAAAACGCATTTCCATCTTTGCCGGGTGAACATTCGCATCAAATGAATGAGGGTCCATTGAGATCATCAATGCTGTAAATGGAAATTTATGCACCATGGCATGTCCTTTATAGCCTTCTTCGATTGCTTTGCTGATAATATTATTTTTCAGATAACGTCCATTTACAAAATAGTTCTCATAATTTCGATTTCCGCGGGAAATAACCGGTTTTCCAATATAGCCATCAACTAGTATTCCATTTTCATTGCCTTTGACCGGCAAAAGATTCATTGCCACATCTCTTCCGAAAATATTATAGATAACATCTTTTAAATTTCCATTTCCTGATGTGGAAACTTTATTTTTATTATCACAGATAAACTTAAAAGAAATCGCTGGATGGCTTAAGGCAAGCCGCTGAATAAAAGATTCTACGTAACCTGCTTCTGTCATTTTTGACTTTAAAAACTTTCTTCTTGCCGGTGTATTAAAGAAAAGATCACGAATAATAAATGTTGTTCCTTCCGGACACCCAATCTCATCGCAGCTCTTTTCTTCGCCTCCTTCAATAACATAACGGATTCCGGAAATCCCTTCATCTGTTTTTGTGACAAGTTCCACCTTCGCAACCGCCGCAATACTTGATAATGCCTCGCCTCGAAATCCCAGTGAAGCCACCGTCTCAAGGTCATCTGCTGATCTGATCTTACTTGTTGCATGAGGAAGAAAAGCCTTACGAACCTGTTCTTTCTCAATGCCACATCCATTATCTGTTATTCGTATAAAATCAATGCCACCGCCTTTGATTTCCACTGTGACCGCTGTTGAACTGGCATCTACTGCATTCTCTACAAGCTCTTTTACAATAGAAGCAGGACGTTCTACTACTTCACCGGCTGCAATCTGATTAATCGTATCCTGATCAAGAACTTTTATTTCTGCCATGCTTTCTCCCTTCTGACAATTCTTCTCTCATGTCCTTTTAAAATGATATGTATGAAGTGATTTTATTTACATTTTTTCTGCAGTTCATAAAGCTGATTCATTGCCTCCATCGGAGTCATATTACTAATATCTAACTTTTTCAATGTTTCTTCCACTTCACTTTTCTTTGGCTGTTCTGCCACCATTCCCATCGTATCAAATAATGAAATCTGAACTGGCTCGGCTTCTTCTGTACGTTTCTTTCCAATATTTTTTGTATTCGCTGTAATATCAGATTCTTCTAATTCCGCCGCAATTTCTTTTGCTCTTTCTATAACAACTTCCGGCACACCGGCAAGCTTTGCCACCTGAATCCCGTAGCTTCTGTCCGCACTGCCTTTAATAATCTTTCGCAGGAAAATAATACTGTCTCCTTTTTCCTGTACTGCAATACAGTAATTATTTACGCCTGGAAGCTTGCCTTCTAATTCTGTCAGCTCGTGATAATGGGTCGCAAATAATGTCTTCGCTCCGGCTAAAGAGGAACCCGCTATATATTCCACAACTGCCCACGCAATAGAAAGACCGTCAAATGTGCTCGTTCCTCTTCCGATTTCATCAAGAATCAACAGGCTGTCTTTCGTTGCATGCCGTAAAATATTCGCAACTTCACTCATTTCCACCATAAATGTACTTTGTCCGGAAGCCAGATCATCCGATGCTCCTACTCTTGTAAAAATACGGTCTACCAGACCAATATTTGCGGACTTTGCCGGAACAAAAGAACCAATCTGTGCCATAAGAACAATCAAGGCTGTCTGTCTCATATACGTAGACTTTCCTGCCATATTTGGACCGGTAATAATATCAACACGATTCTTTTTATGATCAAGCAATGTATCATTCGCAACAAAAAGTTCACCGGACATCATTTTTTCCACAACTGGATGACGCCCATCTTTAATATCAATGACACCTCTTTGGTTAAGGGTCGGTCGTACATATTGATTTGCTTCCGCTACAAGTGCAAGAGAGGCAAAAACATCTGTCCATGCGATCACACTGGCTGTTTTCTGAATTCTCTCCATCTCAGATGCCAGTTTTTCACGAATTGCCACATATGTTTCATATTCCAAAGCATAAAGTTTATCCTCTGCCCCAAGAATTGTTCTTGCCAGTTCAGACAGCTCTTCTGTCGTATACCGTTCGGCATTCGCAAGAGTCTGTCGGCGGATATAATAATCCGGCACCAGGTCTTTATAAGAATTCGTTACTTCTATATAATAGCCAAAAACTTTATTAAAACGCACTCGCAGATTTTTAATTCCTGTCTTTTCCCGCTCTCTCTCTTCTAATTCAGCAAGCCATGTCTTTCCATCCGTTTTCGCCTTCTTTAAATGGTCGATTTCTTCATCAAAACCTTCTTTGATAATTCCACCTTCCTTGATCGGAATCGGTGGGTCCTCCTCAATAGAAGACTCTAATAATTCATGAAGATCTTCTAATGTATCAAGGCTTTCTGCCATTTTTGCAAGAACGCCTTTACTAAACTGCGCGAGAATATCTTTAATATATGGCAGATATTGAATAGAGGTCTTAAAAGAGATCAAATCTCTTGGGTTTGCCGTACGGTAACTTACCTTCATTGTAAGACGTTCCAGATCATAAATAGAATTCATATACTCACGAAGTTCTTCCCTTGCCATAAGGTTATCTTTTAGCATTTCTACCGCATCTAACCTGTCCTGAATCGCCCCTTTATGAATTAATGGCTGCTCGATCATCTTACGAAGTGTTCTGGCACCCATCGCAGTCTTTGTTTTATCAAGCACCCATAAAAGACTTCCCTTTTTCCCTTTTTCTCTTAATGTCTCACACAGCTCTAAATTTCTTCTGGTAGAGCTGTCAATGACCATATAATTTTCTGTCGAATATACTTTTAATTCCATCAGATGAGCAAGAGAATTCTTCTGTGTTTCATGAAGATACTGTAATAATGCCCCACTCGCAATCATGCCAAATGGATAATCTGAGAGTCCGATTCCCTCTAAATTCACAAGAGCATACTGTTCTTTAATCAGCTTCTCGCACCGATCCGTTTCAAAGTAATCACTGGAAACCGGTGAAATCACTGCGCCAACCTTATCTCTGATATAATCAAAATCCATACCACAAATACAAAAGGCATCGTTACAAATAATCTCAGACGGCTGAAACTTATTCATTTCATCAAAAAGTGCGTCCTGATGTTCAACCTGTGTTGTCCGAAATTCTCCGGTAGATAAATCACACACACCAATTCCGAACAGGTCATCTTCACAGAACACACTCATAATGAAATTATTCTTTGATTCATCAAGGCTCTGCGTCATAACATTCGTTCCCGGTGTAACAACGCGGATAACATCTCTTTTTACGATTCCCTTCGCAGCCTTTGGATCTTCCACCTGCTCACAGATGGCAACACGAAATCCTTTCTCCACTAACTTGTTAATATAAGGCTCACAGGAATGGAAAGGCACCCCACACATAGGCGCCTTTTCTTCCTGACCACAGTTTTTCCCTGTCAGAGTAATCTCTAATTCTCTTGATGCAGTCAGTGCATCATCATAAAACATCTCATAGAAATCTCCTAAACGGTAAAACAAAATACAGTCTTTATATTTATTCTTTATCTGGAAATACTGTTCCATCATCGGAGTCAGTTTAGCCATGGATGCTCAACCTCCCCAGATAATAAAATCCTTTCGACTCTTCCAGCACAACAGGAACAATCTTACCAATTAAAGAAGCATCTCCTTTAAAATGTACAACACTATTATTTGATAATCGTCCTGTAACCATAGAAGCATCCTTCTCGTCAATCTCTTCTACTAAAACAAGTTCTGTATTCCCAGCAAGCTTGCCATTCTGTTCTCTTGCTGTTTCATTTACCACTTTTAATAAGCGGTCAAATCTCTCATGCACCACTTCTTCTGAAACCTGGTCCGGCATTTTTGCTGCCGGTGTTCCCGAACGCTTAGAATAAATAAAAGTAAATGCGCTGTCATACTTTGCTTTTCTTACAACATCAAGCGTCTCCTGAAAATCTTCCTCTGTCTCTCCCGGAAAACCTACAATAATATCTGTTGTAATCGCAATATCCGGAACAGCAGTACGAATCTTATCTACTAATGTAAGATAATGTTCCTTTGTGTACTTTCTGTTCATTAATTTTAAAATGCGGCTACTTCCAGACTGCACCGGCAAATGAAGATGTTTACAAATCTTCTTAGAATGTGCCATCACTTCAATAAGCTCATCTGATAAATCCTTTGGATGAGAAGTCATAAAACGAATCCTTTCGATTCCTTCTACTTCTTCTACCATAGTAAGAAGCTTGGCAAAACTAATCGGATTCTCAAGATTCTTTCCGTAAGAATTTACATTCTGTCCAAGAAGCATCACCTCTACAACACCTTCTGATGCCAGCTTCTTTACTTCTGCTACAATATCCTCTGGCTTTCTGCTCCGCTCTCTTCCTCTTACATAAGGAACGATACAGTAGCTGCAGAAATTATTACAGCCAAACATAATATTAACTCCAGCCTTAAATCCAAACTTACGGTCACTTGGCAGATCTTCGATAATCTGATCTGTTTTCTCCCAAACATCAAATACCCTCTTCCTTCCGGAAAGACATTCATATAAAAGTTCTGCAAGCTTAAAAATATTATGTGTCCCAAAAACAACATCAACAAACTTAAATGTTGTCTTCACCTTTTCCTGCTCCTCCGGTTCCTGCATCATGCATCCACACATGGCAATGACCATCTCCGGATTCTTCTTTTTATAATTTTTCAATGCTCCAAGTCTTCCATAAACACGTACATTCGCATTCTCACGTACAGTACATGTATTATAGTAAACAAAGTCCGCTTTTTCCGTATCCGCCTTCACGTAACCGATATCTTCAAGAATCCCGTTCAGCTTCTCCGAATCTTTAAAATTCATCTGGCATCCAAACGTCTGGTCATAAAATGTAAGCTTACGTCCAAGCTCCATTTCTTTTTCCTTTATGATTTCTCTACACTTTGCAATAAAATACCGCTGTCTCTCCGGTTCCTTTTCCGGTGCAGGCGCGGTTGTATCAATTAATTCATAGTTTATATTCATTATAACCTCCAAGGTGTGTAAAATTGATTTTTACGCAGATAAAATTATTATAGGATAACTCTTTTTATTTTTCAAGAAAAAAGTACTTGATTTTTATTTTTGTCTGTGTTATATTAGTCAAGTCGCAACGATATGGTCGATTGGTCAAGCGGCTAAGACGTCGCCCTCTCACGGCGAAAACAGGGGTTCGATTCCCCTATCGACTATTTATTAAAAATAAAATAAAAAAGCACTTGATTTTCACTTTAGTATGTGATATACTAATCAAGTCGCAACGATATGGTCGATTGGTCAAGCGGCTAAGACGTCGCCCTCTCACGGCGAAAACAGGGGTTCGATTCCCCTATCGACTATTTATTTTAGAAAGGTTTGTCTGTTTAGACAGACCTTTTTTGTTTAATAAAAGAAAATGTCTACTTTTGTTGAATAGGATATTTTTCCTAGTTATCTTATGATACAGATTTTTTCCTGTATTATTTCTCAGAAACTATTATTTTTATCTCAGTCGAGAAGACTCCCACCTTTTTCAAGTGGTGAGTGGCTGCTCGACTTGAATTTCATAAAGGAGGGACTCTTCTATGGCTTTTTTCGACACTTTAAAACAAAATCTTATGACTACTGGCCAAACTACCGTAGACAAAGCCAAGACAACTGTTGAAATTTTAAAATTAAAAGATCAGATTCGCCAGGATAAACGAGAAATCCGCTCTGCCACTTATAAAATCGGGGAGATTTACCGGGAGTTACACTCGGAGGACTATGAAGAAGCTTATGAGGATTGTTTCCAAAAGATTGAGCGTTTAGAGCAGGCAATCGACTGGAAAGAGGATGCCCTAAAAGATTTAGAATAATAGACGAAACTATTCTTTACAAAGGATTTTTATTTATGAAAGAAAGACTGATTTTTCATGTTGACGTAAATAGTGCCTTTTTAAGCTGGGAAGCCGTTTACCAGCTTAAAAATGGTGCCAGTACAGATATACGAACAATCCCGGCAATCATTGGCGGAGATACTTCCCTACGAAAAGGTGTTGTCCTTGCCAAATCTCTTCCTGCCAAACATTTTGGCATCCACACAGGAGAACCGGTTACCGATGCATTAACAAAATGTCCTTCCTTGAAAAGCTTCCGTCCAAACTTTCCTCTCTATCGTGAATACTCTACTGCATTTATTACTATTTTAAAAAAATACGCCCCTGTAGTAGAACAAGTTTCTATTGATGAAGCTTATCTTGACATGAGCGGACTACATTACTTTTACTCTACCCCACTTGAAGCAGCCGCAAAAATCCAGACAGAAATCCGGGACACCCTGGGTTTTACTGTAAATATCGGCATTTCCTCCAATAAGCTTCTGGCAAAAATGGCATCTGATTTTGAAAAACCCGATAAAATCCACACATTGTTTCCACAGGAGATAGCAGAAAAAATGTGGCATCTTCCCGTTCGCACTCTTTTCTTCACAGGAAGAGCTGCCGCACAAAAATTAAACCAACTTGGTATTTATACAATTGGTGACCTTGCAGGAAGTGATCCGAATTTTCTTCAAGCACATTTAAATTCTCAAGGTTTCACTTTATGGAACTATGCAAACGGCCGCGACGATTCTCCTGTAAAAGAAACTCCCGATGCTCCAAAAGGCTATGGAAACTCTATGACTCTAAGCAAAGATCTGACTTCTTTTTCTGAAGCCAGACCTGTTCTTTTAGAACTTTGCGAAACGGTTACCAAACGCCTTAGAGCAGATCACGTTTATGCTCAGGTTATCGAAGTAGAGCTAAAAGACAAAAACTTCCGTCGAAAATCTCACCAGACCGTCCTTGACTACTCCACAAACACTACTGATGATTTCTACCAAATCAGTATAAAACTTTTTCAGGAATTATGGGACGGAACACCTATCCGTCTTCTCGGAGTCCGCGGAGGAAAGCTGACCACTGATAAAATCGAACAGATTCAGCTCTTTACCGAGACTGCTTCCAGACAAAAAAGTCGTGAAAAAATGGCAAAATTAGATGCCGCACTCGACTCTATTCAGAAAAAATATGGCAAAGACTCTGTGAAACGAGGAAGCAGATGCTGAGTTGTAGATTTCGTATAGACGAAAAAAGAAAAAATACTATATCCCATCTGCTCTGTAGTCGCTGTGTTTAAGATGCTCATCCGCATCTTAAACACGCTCCCAAGCCGCATCTGGGATATAGTATTTTTTCTTTTTTCTGACTATCTAAATCCACAGTTGGTAAGAGTCGGAATTCTCCAGAAGATTATGGCTTTCCGGTAAATCAAAGCCTAAAGGATTGACGCATTTCTTCCAAATTTTTTCATTTGAATAGAGATTGTATATTTCTGGACACTTCCCTTGTTTTTTAACTGAGTTGTGGGGCGAGATCAGACAGCTGCTATAATAGAACTTCCTGCTGAATTGTAAGGAAACTATGGTAAAGAAAAGAGAATTTTTATAAGTATTGCATTTTGTGACTTTGCGCTGTGAAATTTTGACTCTGAAAACTTCGGACTCGTTTTTCCGAAGTTTTTGTTTTTTGAGGCAAAATGAAGCGCTTAGCGCAACGGAACAAAATCAAACTTATAAAAATTTTCTTTTCTTAGAAACCTCAATGCAATTCAGTAATAAAATAAAATGTGATGTCGGAGCAAATAAAAATGCCGGTCAGGCATTTTCTATGCCGCGACTATCTTCACATTTTATTCTATATCAAGTTTCTGGTTTTCGTCTCTTTAGTCCATCAAATCATGAAATACCGGTTTCATCTTCTCAAATGTGCAAAATTGTGTATACCCCAGTTTACGAAGTTCTTCTTTCGCCCAGTCAATATACGCACCAAGATGTTCTTTTTTATGGCTGTCACTTCCGATCGTGATAATTGTGCCGCCAAGTTCCCGGTAAAGTTTTAATATATCTCTTGATGGTGTCATATCCGCAATTCCGTAGCGGTGATTGGAAGTGTTTACTTCTATTCCTTTTCCATCTGCAATGACCGTTTTTAAAATTTCTGTGATAATTGGCTTTACTTTTTCAAATGAATACGGTCCCTGCTCATCATAACGGACTATCAAATCCATATGTCCTAATACACTGTAATTGTGATAGTTTTGTACAACGGAAAGTAATTCTTTATAATACCCTTCATTATATTCCTGCTGTGTTCGCGTACTCTGGTATTCGTTTGTCCAAAATTCTTCATCACCTACCTGATGGATGGATAAGATAATAAAATCAAATGGATAACTTGCAAATAACTTCTCATATTCCGGAATGGTATGTGTCTGCACACCAAACTCCAACCCGGCTTTTATTGAAATCTGCTTCTTATATTTTTCTTTCAGTTCTTCAATTAGTGAAAAATATTTTTTATATTCTACATTGGTAAGCGCAACCCATTCCGGTTCGCCTTCCTCTCCTGCACGATATTCAATCCCTCTTGGGTCGTCCCAGTCACGATACGGACCATAATCTACATGATCTGTAAAACAGATATCCTCCATTCCTAAAGAAATCGCATCTTTAACAACATCTTCCATGGGATAAACAGAATCATTACTAAACGCTGTGTGTACATGGTAATCTGCTAACATTTTTTCTCCTTTACCTAAATATGTACTATAATTTTTGAAATATTGCAACGGTCTTCGATAAGCATATTTTAAAAAATGGCCTTTCTCATATCCTCTATCTCTTTTTGCAGTTCCTGATATCTTCGCTGTCTTTTTACAATGTTGGCTTTGTCCTTTCCAGAAAGTTCTTCTACCTCTTCTATATCTTCCATATTCTTTATGGACTGTTTCAGGTCTGCTGCTATTTGTTCTTTTTTTGCAATTTCTTTCTCTAAATATTCAATTAAGACTGAATTTTTCGTTTCGATTAAGTATCTGCCATACTGTTCGTAAATCTCTTCCATTTCTGCCTTCGCAACGGTCTGATTCTCCGGTATATCTGCTATTTCTTTCATATATTCGTGAATAGAAGGCTGTTTGTGCTTCATTCGCTGTGGCTGCGTCCATCCCGGTTCTGCCTTGATAATAACATAATATTTGCCATCTTCTTTTAAGAACCATTCCTTTTCGATCTGATAACGATATTCTTTTAAAATCTGGCGAACTTTAAACCATTCTGACTGGGGCTGTAAAATCAATTCCTTTCCTTCTATCAGAAATTCTGGTTTTGCTTTTAGTATTTTACATATTAAGTCACCACCCATACCGGCAATAACTACTGTATCTGTTTCTCCTGGCTCTAGTGGAGCAAGTCCATTTCCAAGACGGGTTGCTATTTTACCGCTAAGCTTTTCTGCACGAATATGCTCCTTGGCTTTTTCAAGTGGTCCTTTATTCACATCCATGGCAATACCACCTGGTGACAAGTTATTCTTTACAAGATAAATCGGCACATAACCATGATCCGTTCCTATGTCCGCCACACGATTTCCTGGTGTTACCGCTTCTGCTACTGTTTTTAATCGTATTGAAAGTTCCATTTTAAATTGTCTGCCTCCTAAATTATATTCCTTAACCTATTTCTTGTTTCGTATGTATTACTTATCTATTTTCTCTGAATATTATACGGGATCTCTATCCCTTTTTTCAATGACAAAAGCAGGTATATTTATAAGACTTAAAATCCATATAAATATACCTGTCCTTTATTCTCTATTTCTTTATTCTCTATTTCTTTATTCTCTATTTCTTTATTCTCTATTTCTTTATTCTATTCTCCCAAAAAATCTCTGAGTTTTCTACTCCTCGTTGGATGACGCAGCTTGCGCAGGGCCTTCGCCTCAATCTGGCGAATACGTTCTCTTGTCACTTGAAAGTCTCTTCCCACTTCTTCTAGGGTATGTGGCTTTCCATCTTCTAATCCAAAACGAAGTGCTAAAACCTTTTGCTCCCGGTCAGACAGGGTATCCATAACTTCTTCAAGCTGTTCACGAAGTAATGTGTGGGCTGCTTCTTCTGACGGAACAGGCACATGTTCATCCTGAATAAAGTCTCCAAGATGACTGTCTTCTTCCTCTCCAATTGGTGTTTCTAAAGAAACTGGTTCCTGTGAAATCTTAGAAACTTCAAGTATCCGCTCCACCGGAAGATTCATCGTAACCGCGATTTCTTCTGGGGTGGGTTCTCTTCCGTATTCCTGTAAAAGCCTCCTGCTCGTTCGATTAACCCGATTCATTGTCTCTACCATATGCACCGGAATCCGAATCGTCCTCGCCTGATCTGCAATTGCTCTCGTAATTGACTGACGAATCCACCACGTAGCATACGTACTGAATTTATATCCTTTACGATAATCAAACTTCTCTACGGCTTTAATTAGACCAAGATTTCCTTCCTGTATCAGATCAAGGAACTGCATTCCTCTTCCGGAATAGCGTTTGGCAATGCTTACGGTGAGGCGAAGATTCGCTTCAGACAATTTCTTTTTTGCTTCCTCGTCTCCCATTTCCATACGCTTGGCAAGCTCAATTTCCTCTTCAGAACTTAGCAAAGGAATTCTTCCGATTTCTTTTAAGTACATGCGAACCGGATCTTCTGCACTTCCTCTTTCAGAGTGTAAAATTTCCGGTTCATCCTCTCTTTTTCCTTCGTATTCCTTCTCCACTTCTTCTGGAAACACATCACTTTGTTCTATCTCATCAGAATCTATTTCAGACATGGTCAGTACATCGATTTTTCTTTCTTCAAGATAAGAAACAATCCCTTCTAACTGTGCCGGTGTCAGTGAACCCTTCTGAAAGACTTCTTTTATCTCCTGAAGTTCCACTACATTTTTCTGCTTCTTTGCTCTCTCAAGCAGACAATTCATCTGGCTGCCAAAAATCTGTTCTTTCCTGCCCAAAATAAACCCTCCAAATCATTATATATGTGCTCTCGGAATCTTCTTATAAAATCAAGTGCATAAAATCAAGTGCAATGAATACTCCGCGAATACATTATACCTGTACTCTTAGTATAACCCGGTTTATGACCGGCTTATACTAAATTTCTGCATTTTATTTTTAAGTGATAAAAGTTCCTGCCAGCGCACAATATCACTGGTATGAACCATTTCATCCTCTATGCTTGCAAGCTTCACTTTACGCACTACATCTGAGAGCGCTTTATCTTCATCTTCGGAGGAAAGTCCGTATTTTAAATGTGTATTAAAAATTGCTGCGATTTCTTTTTGTTCTTCTGCGTCCGTAAAACGACTTAAGATTGCCGCAGGATTTATTTTCTCTTCGTTGTCTAACTGTTCAAACAACATAATCGCTACTGAATGATATAATGGCTCGATAAAATCATCGGCTCCGATATAAGCCCGGATATACTGATACATTTCCGGATGCTCTACAAGCCAGGTAAGAAGAAGTCTTTGCGGCTGGTTTTTATTACTTTTCTTTTTCTCCTGCCGCCGCTCTTCTGTTTCCGGCGGAGTCTTATACTGCTCATTTACCTTTTCATACTGATAGCCAAGCCCATAACGGTTAACCAGATTTTCAAGATCATTCTTTCTTATCATAAAACGATTCGCTGCGGATGCCAGATATGTCTGTCTCTCTAACGGCTCTTCAATCTGCGCCAGTTTCTTTGCTATCTCATGAATAAACTCTGTCCGGCTTTCCGGATCCTGCTGATTGTACTGTCCATATAGGACAAGCAGCTCAAACATCCGGCCTGACTCAGCTTCCTCTATTCTTTTCTGATAACCTTCCTGTCCTTCTGCCTTGATCAATTCATCTGGATCTTTATACGGCTTCATTGACAACACACGGCCACGAAGACCATTTTCCCGCAAAATCGGCAATGCCCTGAGTGCCGCTTTCACTCCAGCTCCATCACTGTCAAAGGATAAAATAACCTCATTGGTATACCTTTTTAAAAGCATTGCCTGATTCGGTGTAAATGCTGTTCCAAGAGGTGCGACCGCATTTGTAAATCCTGCCTGATGAAGGGAAATGACATCCATATATCCTTCACACAAAATAAGTGACTTACTTCTTGAACGTTTCGCATAATTTAACCCATATAAGTTTCTTCCTTTATCAAACAAAATAGTTTCTCTGGAATTTAGATACTTTGGTTCCCCCTCTCCCATCACACGACCACCAAATCCAATCACTCTTTGGTTAATGTCCATTATCGGAAAAATGACCCTGTTAAAAAACTTATCATAGTTACCTTTGACCGTATCAATATTAACAAGAGAAGATTCCTTCATCTGATAATCCGAAAATCCCTTTGCTTTCAAATACTGATACAGATCATCTCGGTAAATATCTGCATAACCAAGGCCAAATTGATTGATCATCTCATCACTCAAGCCTCGATCCTTTAGATAAGCAAGCGCCTGTGTTCCTCTCTTACTTTTTAAAAGATAATGAAAATAGACCGCCGCTTCTTTATTCATATCCCGCAGCGTTAACCTGGCATCTGCCTGCTGTTTTTCCTCTGCTGTCTGTTCCCTTTCTGGAAGTTCTACTCCTGCTCTTTTTGCCAGTTCCTGCAACGCCTCCACAAAGGAAAGACGGTTATATTCCATAAGAAATGTATAGACATTCCCACCCTGTCCACAGCCAAAACAATAATACATCTGCTTGTCCCTGCTAACAGAGAAGGATGGGGTCTTTTCATTATGGAAGGGGCAAAGTCCTACATAGTTTGAACCTCGCTTTTTTAATGAAACGTAAGAGGAAATCACATCGACTATATCATTTTTCTCTCTGACCTCATCAATCAGTTCTTCTTCATATCTCATCTTTTTTCCTCTTTTTATTATAAATATTATAATACCCACTTATCGCATATGTGGTACAATTCCTGAGATTTATCTATCTCCGGATAGTTACATTATATGTTGAGAATCCTAAATTATTATATTATTTATTTCGATTGATCTAATACTGCGATCGCATCTAACGATACTTTCATCAGTTCTCGCACTTCTTCTTCAGTAATTCCCATTCTTTCTGCAATTTCTGACGGTTTTGCTTCTCTTTCATATTCTCTGGCAAATGCTGTCGCAATATCATTCATCTCATTAACGCGGTTTGCCATCTTCACTGCTGAACGGGTGGACGCATTATATTCTTCTAATGTTTCTTCTAAATGCTTACGAATCATTTTCTCACAAAACATTTGAAAATCTCTGTCTATATCCGGTTCAAATTCATTCACCGCTACCATCAATCCAATATTACTTTCCTGAATCAGATCACTTAAAAGAAGACCTCTTCCTTCATATTCTTTCGCAATCTGTACTGCCTTGGAAAGATTCGCTTCTATAAGAAGATTTCTCGCATTATCATCTCCGCTTACAAGCTTTCTTGCAATAACCATTTCCTGCTCTCCGGATAATTGTTTTGCCTTTTCCATCTCTTTTAAATAAAAAGCAACAATCTCCGCATCCATCGGATCTTCTTTATTCGGAAGTTCTTCATCTCCGATTTCTTCTTCCTGTCTCTCAATACGATTTGTAATATAAATCTGATGAGATTCAAAATAATTACAGATAAAATCAAGCTGTTTCTCTTCTAGCTTCATATCAGAAAAATACGCATTGATCTCCTCCATTGACAATTGATTTCCATTCGTTTCTCCAAGACGCTCTAATTCCTGGATTGCCTGTAAAAATTCTGTCTGACCTGCCATGACTTTTCTCCTCCTCTTTTGCGGTCTTTTTTATATTTATTTTTTCTTTTCCTTCGGTTTCTTATCCGCCGGAAATACTATATGCAGTTGTTTTCTTGCCTCATCTAAAACCTTCATGGTCTCCAAAGTAATCTCTTTTGACTTCTCCCATCCCATACCTGTTTTTATCATCTTAATAAATTCCTGTGTCTCATAATTCAATATATTATCTGACTGTTCAAAATGTATCGATTGCACTACACCTTTTCTCACAATGCGTAAATCCTTTACATTTTCGATTTCCTGTACGAGCATAGAAGCATCTTCACCCTGAATCTGACTTGGCATTGCTGAGTCTGTAATCTTGGAATAAATCGCCTCTCCAATCATATCCGGATATTCCATGAGTATTGTTCCTGCCCCATCTACACCATTATGCAACTTAATCCCAGAAGCTTTGATTGCCTTAGGCGCTCCAAAAAGACGAATCATGCAAGATACAACGTAAACACCAATATCCATCAATGCCCCATTCGATAATTCTGGCTTAAATGCATTCTCCACAATTCCTCTTTTGTAATTATCATATCTTGAAGAATACTGACAGTACTGCAGCGTAGCCCTTCGAATCGTCCCAAGTGTCTCCATATACGGAATCATCTTCTGAAAAGACGGGGCATAAATAGAGCGCATTCCCTCTAAAAGAATCAGTTTCTGCTTCTCCGCTTCTGCAAACATTTCCTGTGCTTCTTTTAAATTAGATGCCATTGGCTTTTCACAAAGTACATGCTTACCCGCTTTTAACAAAGTCATAACCTGCTCATAATGACAACAGTTCGGACTCGCCACATAAACTGCATCAATACAGTCACTGTTTGCAAAAGCCTCTAAATCATCAAAATATTGCAGCTGCCCCTTCTGAAAACCAAACTGTCTTGCTCTTTCCAATGTTCTTGAATATACAGCGGTAAGTTCAAAATCTTTTCCATAACGGTTTGCCTGCCAGAACTTCTCTGCAATCTTTCCCGTTCCAATCATTCCAAATCGAATCATATCCGTTTCCTTTCCTTCTTCCGTCCGTCCTTTTAAACGGTCATACAATGTCAGTTTCGCTGGATTCTCTCCCTGATTTCTAAGATAATCCTCTAACTCTGCCACCGTCCTTATTATATGATCTGCTCCGGCTTCTGTTAATTCCTGCTCTGTTCCATAACCATAAAGCACTCCGACAGATTCTAATCCACAAGCTTTCCCGCCCTCTATATCATGCCTTCTGTCACCAATCATGATGGCTTCTTTCGCTCTGATTCCACAGGTTTTTAGTATGTAAGAAATAACTTCTGCCTTTTTTGTACGTGAACCATCCAATTCACTTCCTCCTACAAAAGAAAAATAATCCTCTATACCAAAATGCTTCAGAACTTTCCTTGCAAAAACAGTTGGTTTTGATGTCGCTACAAGGAGAGTAAACCCTGCTTCTGTTAAATGCGCAAGCATCTCCGGAATACCCTCATAAACTTCATTTTCAAATATTCCCTTCGGCGTATAATATTCTCTGTAATATTGTATTGCCTTCTCCGCATCCTCTTTCGAAAACCCATAAAATTTCTGAAATGATTCTGCAAGCGGCGGTCCAATAAACGGAATCAGCTCTTTCAGATACCGTACATGAATCCCAAACTTCTCTAATGCATATTGAACAGAGGAGGTAATTCCCACCATCGGATCTGTCAGCGTTCCGTCCAGATCAAATAAAAGATATTGCTTCAATACGTTCCCTCTCCCTTCTTCATTATCACCTGTTTTTAATTATAAAAGAAAAATGGATAAAACACAATATTTATTGAGCTAACTTAACGAAAACGACAAGCAAGAAGTCGTTAAAAGAGGGGGATTATTTTTACACCACGATTGACAATACAACCTTTATAAAATATAATAATACAAATATATTTTTTAAAGGAGATGATGTCTTGGACCCCAGTTCCATACGCCAGATTATTATTCTGTTAATACTATTACTGCTTTCTGCTTTTTTTTCTTCTGCAGAAACAGCCCTTACTACGGTAAACAAACACCGGATGCGAGCGCTTGCCAATCAGGGCAACAAAAAAGCTGCCAGAGTGCTTTCTATGATAGAGAAACCGGAGAAGATGTTAAGTGCCATTTTAATTGGTAATAATATTGTAAACCTTACTGCTTCTTCTCTGACCACTACGCTGGCAATGAGTCTTGCCACACAGGCAGGTCTTGGAAAGAGCAGCAGCACTTTCGTTGGTATCGCAACAGGAATTCTTACCTTTCTTATTTTAATTTTCGGTGAGATTACTCCAAAAACAATCGCGACTATGAAGAATGAAAGCATGGCCCTTGTTTATTCCGGAATTATTTATACGATTACAACGATCCTTACTCCGGTAATCTATGTTGTCAATCTTTTCAGTGGGCTTTTATGCAGATTATTTGGAATTAAGCCCGGAAGTGGACAGACCATGACCGAGTTAGAACTCCGGACAATCGTGGATGTCAGTCAGGAAAGTGGCGTAATTGAAAAAGAAGAAAAAGAACTTATTAATAATGTATTCGATTTTGGTGATTCTGTAGCGAAGGATATCATGCTTCCGCGTATTGATGTTGCCTTTGCCTCCGTTGATATGTCCTATGATGAACTGGTTGAAATCTTTTTAGCAGAACAGTATTCCAGACTCCCAGTTTATGAAGAAAGCAAGGATAATGTTATTGGTATCCTTAATTTAAAGGATTTATTTTTTTACAGGGAAACTCACCGAAATGAAGTATTTGACATATATAAGGTGTTGAGAGAACCATTCTTTACTTATGAATATCAAAAGACTTCTACCTTAATGGAAGAGATGCGTAATAACTCTATCAGTTTTGCCATTGTTCTTGATGAATATGGCTCTACTGCCGGGCTCGTCACCTTAGAAGACCTTATCGAAGAGATCGTAGGTGATATTAAGGATGAATTTGATGATGCAGAAACAGATGCTATCCGCTGTATCGGTACCGATGAATACGAAATCGAAGGAAGTACTAAGCTTGACGATTTAAATGATGTTCTCGGTACAGAGATTGAATCGGACGATTACGATTCCATTGGAGGTCATATGATCGAACTTCTTGATCATCTTCCAAAAGAGGGGGAAACGGTTAAAGAGGGAAACTATCTCTATTCAATCAAAAAAATGGATAAAAACCGGGTGGAAATTGTTTATTTAAAGATTGAACGGCACACTTCTGAAAGCGAAGAAACGTCTTCTGAAGTGTAAGCAGTATTTACCACCCTGACATCCGGATAATCTCCACAAGGAATATTATCCGGATTTTCTTTATAATTTTTAGTTTTTCTATCAGAAAGGACAACAGCTATGATTACGGACAAACAACGACAGCGTGATTATGAGTACGAAGCAGATTATCAGTCCAAAAGCCGCTATACAACTGAACAATGGACAAATATTTTAAATTCAGGACAGCTTGATGAGAACAATATCTCTCTGCTCAAACAGATTTACTCTTCTTTTAATCATGCCGCAACACTTCTTCAGCTTTCTTTTGAAAGTAACCGCACTCAGGAAGATCTTCTTTCACAGCTTAATGCTGCCGGACAGCTTCTTGGTGAGGCAAATAGCATGAATCCTGAAGTCGATTATGAAGGGAATGAATATTGGTGGTATCTCTTTTTCTGGGGTAAAAATACGGATGCTAAAACTTTAGAGCTGAAAATGCATCCGGAATTAACAGAAGCCATCGGAGCATTATACCCAGAACTAGAAGAGGCATACTATGCCTTTATGAGCGATGTGGAACGAAGCTTACAGATACGTTACAGTCAGGAAGATGCTGTATGGATTGCTGCTGCCGTTCTTCTTTACGAAAAGTATTACTGCAATCCCGGCATTAATTCTGATGATATCCTGCTGATGCAGTACGAAGTACAGACCCGTTCTCAGAAAGTATATGGACAGGATGTCAATGCGAACACCATCACTCAGATTTGTAACGCCGATGAACGTGGACATCGCTTTAATTATTTGAGAGATATTTATAAATATTATCGTGTATCTTTTCCTGGAGAGTTTGAAGGAGAGAGGGAACGTCCTGCCCCTGAAGAAGTGGATTATAATGCATACATCTACTCCATTCTTGGCTATATGAAGCTCACAAAGTTAACTGACTTCATCGAGCATGAATATGCACATCTTGTCGATGAATCTTATGTCGAACTGACCAACGCAAATGGGTTTGTTCGTATGGCTGCCTATTTATCAAGACAAGGAGGGACTGTATTTTCTCCGGATGATACTTCTGACAAAGCGATTTCTCTTCGTGCAGATGGTGAAGATGCCGCTGAAACATTTCATAAAATAAGCGAAGCTATCTTAAAAGAATATCCAAATTTTATTTATGCATCAAAAGCTGACTGGTATCTTCCAGAATCCGGTGTAATTGCTGGCATACTTCAGGATTCTTTATATATTCCATCCTATGCCGGGCACAATGCTTTTATCGGCATTCGTACTGTATTAGATGAGGATAAACTGAATATTGAAGTTTCCCTGAATCTTCCTTGTGTTTCTGATGAAGAAGTTATGCTTGATATCCATGATAAATGCAATATGCTTACTCTCATGACTGCGGCACCGTTTCAGGTAACACTTGTTCCGGCAGAAGCCTCGGATCTTGCTCCTTTCGGGGACAAGATAAAGGCATCTGTTCTCTATCATTATGATGACTTTAAAACCAGGTCTGAGGAAGATATCGTAGGACTCTTTTCTACTTCCTTAGAGATTTTTGCTTCCTACTATACCGATATCTGCCAGAACTACTACCCTGCCATCGAAAACAGTGAGGATATCACAGCTTCCGCTTCCTCAGAAGATCCTCTTGCTGCCGCACTTGGTTCAAAGCTAACCTATCGTCCTGCCTCCGATGTTCCAGGACCACAAGTTATTTATAAAGAGGGCGGAACACCTGCCTCCACCGATTTTATCACCAAAGCAATACAGGGTTACGGAACAACCTCTTCTTCCGATGAGAGAACTTACGAGAACGAATCCACTCAGGGTATTTCTTCTGACATTAGCTCTGATCACGAAGATGAAGTTTCTTCTTTCGTAAATAAGGCCGCTTTGGAAGCGGACGATGATGAAGTTCCTGCAAGAAAAACCGGCAATTACTCTACTGGCACTGCCTCTGTTACAGGCGCCGGAACCAACCGAATAACTGACAATAGAAACAGTAATGCCTCTGCATCTTCTACGTCTTCTGGAAGTTCTACGGGTGCCGGAATTCCCATCGCTGCATCTGTTTCTATCACTCCTGAGTCTGTCTGGCCTTATCCGGACAACGCGATTGCTTCCACACATCCGGACCGAAAAGATCAAAGCTTCCGCCTTTATCCAAAAAACACCTTAATTAAGGGGCCTGTAAAAACAGGAAAGTTCCATCAGGCAATTATGACTGCTGTAGGTATCATTGAGGGAAAAGATTCTAATATGATGAATATTGAGCCTGTTCCTGACGTACTCGAACATTATCAGCAATATGTTGATGAAGGCCGCATTTTACATATTTCTTATCCAGATATCAACAGTGATGGCTATGATGGCTTCATTGAACGAAAATGTGGTCCATTTACAGAAGACGGTATCTTCAAAAAATTTGCTAACCAATGTGCTGACGGACGATATGTTATTATGATGGAAGAAGTGGACTTAAACTGGATGCATCTTTTCAGAGAAACTGCCGTTCTCTTACGCGAAAACCGCCGGGAGGGAACCAGTAGTGAAACAGCTGTAACTTTGCCTCTTTCCAAAGAAAAGTTTCGTCTTCCTTCTAACCTTTACATTGTAGCCACCTGTGACTCTATTGTATGTGAAGATACAATTACCGGCGCAATTGATCACGACTTCTTTATCCGTCCTGTATCACCAGAACCGGAAATTCTTCATGGTATGCGTATTGAAGGAATATCCCTTCAGCGCCTTATGACAACACTTAATATGCGTCTTTCCTACTTTTTAGGCGCAGACTACCAATTAGGAGAAGGCTTTTTCCTTCAATCTCCGGATAAAGACTCCTTTATCTCTCTTTGCCGGATATTTAGAGAACAGCTTGTTCCTCTTTTAGAAAAATGGTTTGATGGCGATATCGAACGCATTCGTTATGTCTTAGGCGATAACGGCAAATCCCGCCCGGACACTATATTCTTTCAGGAAATTCCTTTCCGGGATGGTTTATTCAAAGGAGATATTCCTGATTCCTTTGATAAGGAGCGGCGGATTTATCGATGTAATGAAGAGGCTTTTTACAATCCAAAAAGTTACATAGATATTTACGAATAAATTTTATGATGTACAAAGGGGCTGTCGCACCAAAAACAGCCCTACCCTATGGCAGGGATTCATGCATTGCATGGAATCGCTGCCATATTTTTATGAACAAGCGTGGGACCTATGGCATAATCGCAGACGACTTGCGTTTTGATACTCAACTTTCGAACGTTTATGGAAACGCCATTCGCCACGCCCGATGCCAAAAGCTGTTTTTGTTTTCCCTGTCTGTGACAAAGCATAAGTGCGCTTTTTCAGCAGTACAAGTACTGTGACTGTAGACAAAGCAAGCAGATTTTGCTGAAAATGCGCAAAAAAAAGTCCGTCGCAGTTACGGTCGTTAGACCGTTACTGTGACGGAACCTTCTAATCAGTTTATGTATGAAGATTAAAATACTCTTCGAATTGTTACGATAGAACGGTAAGCTGCACCTTTTGTAATCTTGATACCATCTCTTGGATTACTTGCATGGACAACTTTATTATTACCCATGTAGATTGCTACATGACCACTGTAGCAAATGATATCTCCCGGTTTTGCTTTACTTAAACTTCCTACTCTTCTTCCTACACGTCTCTGTGCATAAGAAGAATGTGGAAGAGACTTTCCAAAATGTCTGTAAACACTCATAACGAATCCAGAGCAGTCAGCACCACGAGTAAGACTTGTTCCACCCCATCTGTATGGATTACCAACAAACTTCAGTGCATAATTAACAACACTCTCTCCCTTAGTTACTGTAGTATCTGAGGCAGTTCCACCATTCTTTACAGAAATGTATCTTCCCTGTGTATAACCAACCATACCATTCACTTCTACTGCAACCCACTTGGAATTGTTAGAAAGAAGCTTTACTCTGTCTCCTTTATGTAAAACAGTAATTCGTTTTGACTTCATGCTCTTCTTTACACGAATATTTAACTTTTTAGTATTTACCTTTCCCTTTTTCACAAGGCTTGCCGCCTCAACCTGTGTCACATTATTCACTCCCGGTACAGCAGATATATTTAAAAGAAAAACAGCAGTAAGTAAACCAGCTGCGACACGTTTCATCTTGTTCAGCATGTTTTGACCTCCATATTTATAATCACGCATTACTTTAACTGAGGCTCATTATAAACGCTGAATGTGTCTAAAATGTGACTTTTGCAACATTTTTTAATAAAACCGTAATATACAACAAGAAAAGAATATATTTATTATTAAAATATTCGCATTTTACTGTACGTCAAAAAATAAATCATGACCTTTTGGACATAATCCAAACAAATTACCCTCTCGGATTAAGCATTTTATTTTTCAATTCATCCTCAAGCTGCATAAGTTTACTTTCTGCCTCTCTTCTTTTTTGGCGTCCCTCCTGCTGGATATGCATTACCTCGTCAATCGTACTCATAAGGCTTTCATTCGTTGCCACGAGTGTTTCCATATCAACGATACCTCTCTCACTTTCCTTAGCCGTCTCAACAGTAGCTACTTTCAGCTTCTCTGCATTCTTCTTCAAAAGATCATTCGTAAGATCAGATACTTTACGCTGTGCTTCTGCTGCCGCTCTGGAATGTTCTACTCCAAGCGCGATAATCATCTGACTCTTCCAGAGAGGAATCGTATTCACCAAAGTAGACTGTATCTTTTCTGACATTTCCACATCACTTGACTGCACCATACGAATCTGTGGTGCCATCTGTAAAGATACCATTCTTGTAAGCTCCAGATCATGAATCTTTTTGTCAAAACGGTTGCACAATGCTTCGCGGTCATTAACCTCCTGTGCATCTTCCTGCCTTCCACTTAACTCTGCTTTTTTTCTTAATGCAGGAATGACCTCATTCTCTTCCTCTTCAAGTTTCTTCTTTCCTGCAAGAATATACATTGTCAATTCACGAAAATATACTTTATTTAATTCATATAACTGATCAAGCATTGCGCTATCTTTTAAAAGCTGCACCTGATGCCCTTCCAGCTTCTCACAAATCTCATCGATATTACCTTCTATCTTGCTGTAACGAAGTTTCAATGTCTGAGCCTTGGAAATCTTTTTCTTAAAAAATCCCTTAATTCCCTTTTCCTCTTCTTCATCAAAACCTTTAAGCTCTACAACTACGCCGTTTAACAGTTCTCCAACTTCTCCAAGATCTTTAGAACGAACTTTTTCAAGCGTTCCTTCTGAAAATGCTGACATTTTTTTCTGTGTACCTGAGCCATACTGTAAAATAGCATTCGAATCATCTAATCGAATCTGCTTTACAAAAGACTCTACCTGTTTTTTCTCGTCATCAGTAAGATACTGTTCCTCCTCATACACCTTAGGAATCGGCTTTGCCTCCTCCACCGGAAGTTCTGGTGCTGTCTCCGGCTCTAATGTAAGAGTAGCTCCTTCTTTTAACATTTCTTCAATACTGCTCATCTCCATACCCATATCCTGCTCCTCCTGCCGCTAAACATAAACGGCTTTTCCTTTCTGAAAATTTTTAAAACTTTAACATCGGTTCTGTCTTATCTGCATGCAGTTCATCTTCAGTTAATCCATCCTGCTTAAGCATTACTTCTAAAACCTGAATATCTGATGAAATATCCATTGCTACATTTTGAAACATTTCGTCAAATAACTTTTCCAAAGCCTGATTTATCGTATCTAAAGATTCTTCTATCTCTCTTTTTGATTTCTGAATATTCTCTCCCTGAATCGGCTGTTTTTCCATATCTTCATACACATTAAGAAGCTTCATCACCGATGGAAAATAATATTTAAACAACTTATCTGTCCGCGAAATGCTTTCCGGATGTTCAGAAGCACAGACAAAAATCCTTGCCGCAAGAACTTCCATATGCGAAATCTTTGCTGTTACATCCAGAGATTTTATTTGCGCTTTGATATCTGCCAATTGCTTTAAATAATCCTGTCCCTCTTTCTTTATTCTATAAATCTCTTTTTGCTCAAAAGAAGCATTCTCCATCGTCTCTTCTAACGCTCTTTTTCTTTCCTCTTCCTCTTCTCTGACTCTCTTCGCATTCATAGCATTCTCGTATTGGCTTTTCGATTCATCCGTAAGCAGCAAACAAGTTTCCCCTTCATCTAACTGTGCTCCGATAATCAGATCTTTCTTTGTCAGATAATGAATATCCTTCATTATCTTCTTTCTGTTCCAGCGTACCTTACTCTCAATATCATCAATCATAACATACTGCTTTCCCATCCAGATTTGAGAATACTGTTTCACTCTTCTGGCTCTGCTGCTGCTAAAGATACCTTTTCCAAACAGTACCGCACTTATTACCGCAAATGGAACAAAAATCGCTGCCGAAGCAATCGCCAGATTCGTCGCCATCGCACCTACAAGGGTCGTAACTCCCAGCCCAATACCGGCTCCTCCAAAACCTGCAAGCCCTGCCACTCCTATCGCAATCTCTGCTGGTCCACTATAAAGTCCCGGATTCTTCCTGAGCTTTCCTGATATAACTCTTCTTCCATGCCCCACATCTACATATGCCTGTTCATTCTGACCTCCATAAAATCTGTCAAACTGTCTTGCTGCACCCTCTTTTGCTTTATCAAACTGTCTTATTGCACTTTCTCTGGCTTTATCCATCTGCCTGGATGCTTCTTCCTTTGCCTTATCTACCTGCTTTAAAGCCTCCTCCTTTACATTACCTGCCTGTTTTAAAACTTCTGCAGTTGCCGTATCAATTGTTTTTTGAATCTTACTTCCCAGATCTTCAAAATCCGAAAAATCAAATTTATCTTCCTGATTACTCATAAATATAATACTCCTACTCTGTATTTCCCTTACTATACCATAAATCCATTCTTTTTTATAGCGCAGAATTTCTTACAGGGGAATTTTTCGGCTTACTCAGGAATATATTAAAAGAAAAATGGAGAAATCATTTGGCAATCAAAATTTATATCGATCAAGGACATAATCCGGAGGGAATCAATGCAGGCGCAGAAGGTTTTGGAATACGAGAACAGGATATCACCTACCAGGTGGGGCACTTTCTCTTTGATATTTTATCAGAAGACTATCGTTTTACAGCCCGCCTTTCCCGTCCAACACCACAGACCACCTTAGGTTACAGCAATACAAGCAGCTTAAAAGAACGGGTGACACAGGCAAACACCTGGAAAGCAGATTACTTTATCAGTATTCATGCAAATGCCAGCGAAAACCCAGATATTAACGGCACCGAAGCTTACGTTTCTTCTGCTAATTCTGCCGCATGGTATCTCGCTCAAAACATTGTATCCGAAATTGTGCGAAGAACAAGCACAAAATATAATGGTGTATTCACCAGACCTTCTCTCTATGTCTTAAAAAACACAAAAATGCCGGCGGTTCTTGTGGAACTCGGATACATAACTAACTACGAAGATAATCAGCGAATGATTGATAACCCATATCAATTTGCATATGGAATCTATGTAGGAATCCTCAATTACCTGGAACTCCCACAAAAAAATACTGATTTGTAGATTTCGTGTAGACGAAAAAAGAAAAAAATAAGATATCCCATCTGCTCTGTAGTCGCTGTGTTTAAGATGCTCATCCGCATCTTAAACACGCTCCCAAGCCGCATCTGGGATATCTTATTTTTTCTTTTTTCTGGCTATCTAAATCTACAGTTTGGCGAGAATAGAGTCCTCCAGATGATTATGACTTTCCGGGAAAGGGAAATTAAATTATCTCTTCTTCTCTGTAATCGCTGTATTTTAGATGCTCGTCCACATCTTAAACACGCTCCCAAGCCGCATCTGGGATATCTTATTTTTTTCTTTTTTCTGGCTATCTAAATCTACAATTTAGTGAGAATGGAGTTCTCCAGAAGGTTATGGCTTTCCGGGGAATTAGTTTCTAAAGGGTTGACATTCAAACTGTTGGATATACTTGGAATTTGAATGCAATTCAACAGGAATTCGCTTCTTTCTGGAGATTTTATCTGAATAAAAACCGTAGTTTTCTGGACAATCCCTTATTTTTTAACTGAGTTGTGGGGTGCGGTTAGATATCCACTGTAATAGAGCTTCCCGCTGAATTGCAAGGAAACTATGGTAAAGAAAAGAGAATTTTTACAAGTATTGCATTTTGTGACTTTGTTCTGTGGAATTTTGACTCTGAAAACTTCGGACTCGTTTTCCGAAGTTTTCGTTTTTTGAGGCAAAATGGAGCGTTTAGCACAACGGAACAAAATCAAACTTATAAAAATTCTCTTTTCCTTAGAAACCTCAATGCAATTCAGCAAAAAATACTCCCTTCTGGGAAAACCCCTTATTTTTTCACCCAAAATCCTGATTTCATCTGGCGCCAAAGAACAGAAAAGCAGAAACTTTATATAGAATAAAAATGTGATGTCGGAGCAAGTAAAAATGCCGGTCAGGCATTTTCTATGCCGCGACTATCTTCACATTTTATTCTATATAAAGTTTCTGCTTTTCGTTTCTTTAGTTCATCAAATCAGGAATTATTACATTAATGATTGACATAATGCTTTGATATCTTCTTTACTTGCATCCTTTGGATTTCCAGGGGCACATGCATCATTGTAAGCAGAATCTACAAGGAAGTCTAAGTCTTCTTCTTTTACGATTTCTTTTAAGTCCTGAGGAATCTTTACATCTTTAGAAAGCTGAGCCACTGCATCTACTGCTGCTTTTCTGTATTCTTCCTGTGTCATATCTTCTACGCCTTCTACACCCATAGCAATAGCGATATCTTTATATTTTGTTCCTGTTGCATCTGCATTATATGCCATAACAGTAGGAAGAAGGATAGCATTGGCAACACCATGAGGTGTATCATATACAGCACCTAATGCATGAGCCATAGAATGAACGATACCAAGTCCTACGTTAGAGAATCCCATTCCGGCAATATACTGTCCAAGAGCCATGTCTTCTCTTCCCTTAGGATCATTTTCACAGGCAGCTCGAAGACTTCTTGAAATTACTTCGATTGCTTTAATATGGAACATATCTGTCATTTCCCATGCACCTTTTGTGATGTAACCTTCAATCGCATGTGTCAGAGCATCCATACCTGTTGATGCTGTAAGTCCATATGGCATACTGCTCATCATATCAGGGTCAACGATAGCAACGACAGGGATATCTTTTGGATCTACGCAAACAAATTTACGCTGTTTTTCATCATCTTTGATAACATAGTTAATTGTTACCTCTGCTGCTGTTCCTGCTGTTGTTGGTACTGCAATAATCGGTACTGTTGGTTTTGTAGTAGGGGCTACTCCTTCTAAACTTCTTACATCTTCAAAATCAGGGTTATTAATGATTATTCCAATGGCTTTGGCTGTATCCATGGAAGATCCGCCACCGATTGCGATAAAGTAATCTGCTCCGGATTCTTTAAATGCAGCTACACCTGTCTGCACATTTTCGATTGTTGGGTTTGGTTTAATATTAGAATAAATTTCATATTCTAATTCAGCAGCTTCTAATACATCTGTTACTTTCTTTGTTACTCCAAACTTAATTAAATCCGGATCAGAACATACAAATGCTTTGGTGAGTCCATGTGCCTTTACTTCATCTGGTATAGACTGGATTGCTCCTGCTCCATGATAAGATGTCTGGTTAAGTGTAATACAGTTTGCCATGATTCCCTTCTCCTTTACTGAGTGTGCTTTATAATTTTTACTGTTATCATTATAATAGTTCTCCATTTAACGGAAAAAATTCTTTTATGAAATAATACTGTAAATTTCCGTTTTCTATTTATTTTTTTGTGAATTTCAAACGTATTTTTCAGTACTACATTCTTGTTTTTATTATATATACTGATATTTTTTTGTCGTTTTATAGCAGAGCTGCCTTCTGATTAAATCCTCAATATTCCTTCAGGATTTAACAGACCCCATCCCTGCCGGCTTTTTGCCATACCACAATCAAGCGCACTTTGCATCAGGCGTATTTTTACATCTCTGTTAGAAAGCCATGGTTCATTTGATAATAAAAGGGCTACGGTTCCTGATACAATCGGTGTTGCCATGGAAGTCCCACTTCTTCTTTTATAATTTTTCCCATGATTATCACAGCTTAAAATATTAATCGCCGGAGCAATAATATCCGGCTTGCAAACGCAGGTTCCCGGAACTGGTCCCTGTCCGGAATAATCTCCCCCTGCTTCTTTTCCTGTTCCCACAGTAATTACCTTACGGCTTGTGCCCGGGCTTGTAATCGTATATGGTGCCGGTCCGTCATTTCCTGCTGCTACAACAACAACAAGTCCTGTGTTCCACAATTGCTCTACTTTTTTTACAAGTTCCTCTTCTTCCGGATTTTCTATATTTTTCACAGGCATACCGACAGAAATATTTACGATCCGAATTCCATATTTTTCATGATTTAAAAGAATCCATTCCATTCCTTTTAGCATATTTTTTATTTTACCGCTGCCATCTTTTTCAAGTACTTTTAACATCACTATTCCACTTTCCGGGGCTACTCCTATTCCGCTCCCATCTCCAAGCCTTCCTCCGGATGCGATAATGCCACTGACATGAGTCCCATGTCCGTTATCATCAAAAGGTCCCTTTCGATTTCTTATAAAATCCTGAAAATATACTATTTTGTTCCTTGGAATAAAGAAATCCGGATGTGCATAAATTCCTGTATCTAAAACAGCCGTAGTAATACCTTTTCCGGTAATACCACGGCTGTAAATTCTTCTCAACTCTAACAAATTTCCTACATTTGTCATTTCCATAGCCATGATTCCTTTTTTATCAGTATATGATTAAAAAAACTATATGATAAAAAAGAACATGTTATTCAACCCATGGGTTACTATTTCTTAGAGCTGGTTCTTTAATTCTTTTTAATACTTCGGGGCCCTGCAGCAGCAAAAATGCTTCAGAAGAAGAAGTCAATCCCTGTTTTTTTAACTCTTTCACGCAGTCCACACAAAATTCTTCTATGATCCATTCCATTTCTTTGTAATCTTTTTCCAGAGATAAAACAGATAATCTCTGCATCTTATCATACGCTGCCTTTCCAAGAACCGGCAAAGATAACAATCCCCGATGTACCCATTTATAATATGGTCTGTATGAATGATTCAATAAATACACGAGAGACATCGAAACGGACATAAATTCACTCAGTGCAAGGTGAGAAGCTACATATTCCTTTCGTTTATTACAACGAGGAAAATTATATTGACCGCTCTGCGCCATTTTCATAAGGCGGGCAGCAATCTTCTTTAACCGGATATCTTCCGGATAGCCTTTTTGAAGTTCCTCACGAATCTTTGTAAACTTTCCGTAATGATCAAAGAAAACTTCTCCATTAGTTACGGTTGAAAGTGCATTCTCCGGAATCTGTCTCCAATGAGAAAGTGTTTCCGGCACTCCTTCCGCTGCAATGAATTTTCTGTAAAAATCTTCAATAGAAAAAACACCGACTCTCCCATCTCCATACTGGCTTTCGATTCTTGCACCAAAGCCCTGGAAAGTTTTTGGAAGTGTATTGAGTCTTTGTTTTAACCGTTCTCCATAAATCGGCATATCTTCTTGCGGAATATAAATCTGGAAAGATGGTCCAAAATCATGATCTCTTGATATCTCATCATCAAATCCATAACACTCTGAACCTTCTCCAATTAGTCCTGCTGCCATACGCGGAAGGAAATTTGAAAATTCTCTTTCTAAAAGAGGATAACATACTTGATTAAAATACTCTCTGCACAAATCAAGTCCCTTTACAAATCCTTTTTCCGTATCTTTATCTATTGTATGGTTCCGTTCTTCAGAACCTTTCTCACAGTTCAGATTGCTTTCTGATGCACAGGCGGCAGAAGTCATACCCTTTAATGTTTCCTGTAAAATTTCATGATTTTTCTGCATCTTTTTTTCCTGCAGTTTCTCATGAATCATTTCCAGATTTTTCACACTGGTTTTATAGGCATCACTTGCCTCTCCGAGATGTTTTTTCGTAATTTCCACACTTTCAGTCATCACAGCTTTTGCCTTCTCATACTGTTCCTTTTCACAGTATAAAATTCCAAGAGAATTCAGCGCTGCTGCATAAAGAACCGTTCCTTCATAGTGCTGCTGTCTGTAAATCTCTATTTCTTGTTTTAAAGTATGTTCTGCCTTGAAAATCTCCCCTTCTTTCTTGTAAATATCAACAAGATTATGCAGGGTTGTTGCATAAGGAATGATATACTCCTCTTTGCCTTCTAAAATATGAAGGCTGTGTTCTAAACATTCCTTTGCTCTTTCAAGATTTCCCATCTCATAATAAAGAAGTCCCAAATTATTCATCGTTCCGGCATAAATAAAATGTTCTTCTCCAATTGTTATTTTATAGAGAGCCAGCGCCTGATAAAAAAGAGATTCGCTTTCCTGCCACTGTTTCATCATTCGAAGTAAATTGGCAAGATTAACAAGCGTTGTCGCATAATCGGGATGCTCTTTTCCCCGCACAATTTTTGCACAGACTACTGCTTTTCGTAAAATATATTCTGCCTTTTCATAAAGTCCAAGATTCCGAAGATGTCCTCCATAATTATTATAAATTTCCAGGGTTTTTAAATTATGCTCTCCATAAATCTCTTTTGAAAGTTCTAACGCTTCCTCATAAAGCGGAACCATTTCAAGATTCTCTTCGGCATCCTCCATCTGCACAAGCTTTTTTAAAAGTTCATTTAAGCGCTCTAGTTTCATAGGCATTCACTCTATCTTTTCAAACTGCTGCTGTCCTACATGACAGATTGGACAATGAGAAAGTGTTGTAAATGGTCTTCCTTCTCTGTTTTCATCAAAAATATATCCGCATACCTTACAACGATAGACTCCTCCAAGTCCATGATCTTCTACATGTGGATTACCTCCTGTCTTTTCTAACTCTTCAATTTTTTCTTTTAAACGCATCTTATGCATTTCTTCTAAAAGAGATCCCATATCTATACCTCCTGTAATAACTATTCAAAACAAAAATCCATTTTATCTATAATATTTATTTCCTTATGATCTAAAAACGAACTCACAACCTAAAGCTTTTACAAACTCTCTTAAAATTGCCGTATTTCCTGGCCATGCCGGAGAAGTAATAAGATTACAGTCCACCACTGCCTCATCCGGAGCAACTTCAATATAGTTTCCTCCTGCTAATTTCACCTCAGCTGCTAAAGCCGGATAGCAGGTAAGCTTTCTTCCACACACAACATCTGCTGCAGTCAGTACCTGCGCCGCATGACAAATTGCCGCTACCGGTTTCCCACTTCTTACAAAACATTTCACAAGAGAAATTACTTTATGATTCATCCTGATATATTCTGGAGAACGTCCGCCGGTAATAAATAATCCAACATAATCATCAAAATCTACTTCATCGAATGTTTTCGTTAATTTAAAAAGATGTCCCGGCTTTTCTGTATAAGTTTGGTCTCCTTCAAAATCATGAATTGCTGTTTTGATAAATTCGCCTTCTTTTTTATCCGGGCAAACAGCATCTACCTGATATCCGAGCATAGATAATGCCTGAAATGGCACCATAGTCTCATAATCTTCTGTAAAATCTCCTGCCAGTAACAATATTTTCTGCATGTCAATTCTCCCTTCTTATCTCCCGGTATACTGACACATTGACATATACAATTATCTCCCTGTGCCAGTTACACCCGTCTGAAATCATGCCATTGCCTTCTCTGCTTCTTCTAAAGAAGAATATCCATATGCCTGTACCATCTTCTGCATTGTAGCAAGATAACGGTTATATTCCGGATTATGTTCGATTGACAAAATAAAAAGTGCCAGTGTTTTTACAGAATACGTATAAAGCTCACACTTTAAATAATTTCTAACACTTACTGTTCCGTCTACACCGATTCCTTCTGCCGGTCTGCCATGCCTTCTGATATTCGGATATTTAATATCTGCTTCTTTCTCCCACTCCATATAAATAGAAGTGATTTTTTCAGCCATCAACTGTTTCTCTTCTGAAATCTCCGGAAGCATCCCCTTAATGGACAGGAAATAGACTGGATCTGTCTCCTCCATCATATATGCATATTTCTCCATGATAAGATTTCTCTCCTGTGCTTCCGCCTGCTCAATGTCATCATAATAACTTTCTAATACATTCATATCCCAGCCTTCAAACTGGCTAATACGCATAATCAGAAAAGTAGTCCAGTCATCCTGGCAGGATGCCCTGCCATTCACGTCCTGTACCTTTTGAAACATGAGCCATTCTTTTTCAATAATCTGTTTCTCTAGTTCTCTACGTTCCATATGCTCCTCCTTTACATACTATTTCAGTTTCATTTTAGCATTTTTGTATTGTTTTTTATGGGAGTATCACGTTCTTTCTATGGAAATATACTGTTACCCCTTTTTGACTTTCATAATTTCCAATAATTGTTCCCGTATCTTCCCTGTAATTTTTCATACATCTGCTACAATGAATATAATAAAATGTACTGGAGGGAAAAGAGTATGCGTATCGGAATTTATAACCATCAGCATCTTAGAGGCGGCTGTCCTGTCTGTTCTCAGACTTATGTAAAAGGCATGATTGCCGATGGTATGAAATGCATGAATCGTGCAAAAGGTATTTACGGCGAAGACAACGAATTTGTTAACTATACGGATCTTGGTGACTATCCATCAGATAATCTTGAACGACCTGGCTTTAAACGCATGATGACAGATGTAGTAGCAGATAATCTTGATGTAATAGTTGTAATTACATTAGATAAAATTACAACAGATATTGACCTTTTATTAGAAACTTATAAAACAATCCGACAACATAATATAGAACTGATCACTGCCAACGATGGCAAAAAAGCAATGGAAATATTAGATAAGGCGTTGATAAAATGGGGAAAAAATTAAGCTTAAACGAAGAAAAATTTAAAGTGGCTTTCATTTTTCTTAATGAAGGTTGTAATCCAAAAAAAGACCGTTCTGTTATTGAATCTAAAAAAATCATTCTGTACTCTGTAGGTTGTGCAGATTATAGTCAGGCAGAAACCGTAGCACAGGAGATGTTAGAAAAAGGTTGCGCTGCTATTGATTTATGCGGTGCTTTCGGAAATGAAGGTGTTGCCCGTATCTGCAAAGCCGTTGATAGAAAAATACCAGTAGGTGCTGTCAATTTCGATTTTCATCCTGTTTTCCGAGATAAGAGCGGTGATGATCTGTTCCAAAAAGACTTCTGGTGCATTGGACTTTAATCATTTATTTGTAGAAACTATAGAAATTAAAGGGACTGTCGTAAAAACAGCCCCTGATTCTATGGCAGATGTTCCTGTATGTTATACGGAATCCCTGCCATATTTTTATGAAATTATCCTGCTTGCGAAGTCAAAATTTGTGAATTTTTATGAAATGCTGACGGTGTCTGTCCTTCATATTTTTTAAATATTTTGCAAAAATATCCCGCTTCACTGTATCCAAGCAAGAAAGAAATATCTGAAATATTCATCTCGCTTGTTGCCATATAATATTTAGCCTGCAACAACTTACGAAGGTGAATATAATCTACCACACTAATCTTATAATATTTTTTAAAAATGCGACTTAGATATCCACTGCTAATTCCTGCCTCTTCTGCTAATTCAGAGAGAGAAATCTCATTGTTCTTATTATTCTCTATATACTGGAATACCTTATTCATATGTGCATACTTCATTGTACAAAGCTGACGAAATACTTCTGTTATGATCTGAATCAGCCAGTAATAGCAAAGCGTACTCTTTGTCAGAACCTTGACTGTAATCTCATACTTTTGTAAATAATAATTTTTCTGAATATTATCCATTCCTGGTATCATATAAAACAGGCTGGATTCCAGCATGGACAGTTTACTTCTACGCTCTCTTCTGTCACATTCTTCAAACAAACATTCTACCAGTTCCTTTGCTGTATCATACGCCTTCTTATAATCTTTTTGCTCTATTGCTGCAAACAAGGCTTCCTGCTGAACATTTTCCTCTTCATTCTGCCCAAGACCATTCTGTTTCTTTACTAGTTCTAAAAGCTTCGTTCTGGATATAGGCTTATTTAAATATTCTTCCACTCCTGCATCCATTGAACGGCGAATCATGCGAAAATTACAATAATTTGATAAAATATACGTTACAATTTCCGGAAAGTGCTCTTTAATAAGACTGCAGACTGCAATACCATTCTCCATACCAAGAACCACATCACAAAATATAACCTGCGGATGATAGCGGCTTATGATTTCAAATGCTTCTTTACTATTTTCCGCAATTCCGACAAGCTGACAATCTTCCGTTTCCGTAATCATTTTTGAAAAAGCCTGTTGAAATAACGGTTCTTGATCAATCAATAAAATATTTACCATGGCTACCTCCTTACTTTATTTTCTGAAATGGGATTTTCACCGTTACTACATTCGGATCTACAGTTATTTCAAAATCTTTACCAAATTCTTTTGCATATCTCTTTCTGGTATCCGCTTCCTGCATCTGAACAAAATTACTATCTGTAATATCTGCTCCAAAATGTCCCATTGATAAACCGGAACTTTCTAACTGCAATACAATCTGGCAATACTCTTCTTTTTTCTCCGCATCAATATATACAGTTCCTCTAAAATGTCCTGAAAAGACACCAAAATCAACCAATTGTTCTACAAATGGGAAAAGTCCGACAATCGGAATCTTTTGCTTTTCCACTTCTTCCTGACAATACACACGATATTCTAACCGATCATCATATTGTTGTCTTAAAACATCCAAATATAATTCAATCTGCTTTAACTCTTCTGATAATGAAATAATCTCTGATGTATTATCCAGATAATATCGTAACACTCCTGCCATTTCCGCTATAATATTTTCCGTTCTATTTGCATTTTCAATGATAGAAAAACTAGAAATCGTTGTTAAAAGATTAAGCATAAACTGTTTCGGCAGCTTTCCTTTTAATACCTCATATTCAAGCCTGTTCACCTTATCTTCTAGCAATTTATTCTTTTTACGAATATCTGAAAGATGTACTTCTTTATGCTCTAATGCACCTAATCGAATTGCTACCGTTTCCTTTTCTCCCATTTCTTTAAATAAAAGGAATACCATATCCGCAATTGCTGCAATCCGTTTTTCTGTAAAAGCAGGAATACTCTGATATTCTTTTTGTTCGCCTAGTTTTTCTAAAAACTGTTTTCGTTCTTTCTCGTTATCTCCCAATTCACTCTCTTTTAATGCTTTTTCTTCACATCGAATCGGACCTCCAACCATTGCTCCAATGTACTGGTTGTTTACAATAATCGGAATTGCCATATGTACAAGTCCATTTGGACAGGTAAAAATATGTGTACAGTTTTTAATCGCACTCTTCGCTGCAGCAAATGCCCTGCTAATCTGACATTCACTACACTTTTCATCTTCCTTCTTTCTTTCCTTACAAAACTTTTCTTCCTTTTCTCCCTTTGTAACTGGCTCTCCTTTATAATCAATAATAAAAAAAGAAACTCCTGTTGCTTCTGCCAGCTTATTCTGCATTTCTTCTAGAAACTGTTTTCCAAATAAGCCGATCAGACTAACTTCCTTTTTCCCTCTGCCACTCTTCTTCTCTACTTCCATGTTCACCTCCAAAGGGATATTTAAATTGTAAAAATAAAGACAAAAATTTTTACTTTCTTTACACCAAACCCTACTTTATATATATTTTATCATTTTTACCCAAAAAATAAACTGTTTTTTTTGTGCTATTTCTCAATCATAGGAAAATATATTGCATTTACATGTAATTTTCTTGATTATTTATTTGTGATAGCGAGAACAAAATTCAACAAGTAATTACCCCTCTTGTAATATGAGACAGACGAAAAACGAGAAGTCCGTATCTAAGAGATACAGATTTCTCGTTTTTCTGGTTGTTTATGCCTCATAGCCAGGCCATTAGGATAATTTTTGTTGTGGATTTTACTTTCCTGTTTTTATCAAAGACAGAACCCCCGAAGAGAACCAATACCCTATATTTGTGGCCTTAGAGCGAGGATTGAATGTGAGCCGTATAGCGAACATTCAACCCACAGCGATAGAGTCACAAATATAGGGTATTGGTTCTCTTCAGGGGTTCGTCTGTCTTAACAAAACCTCAAACGAATCAGTCTTTATGAATTAATGCCATAAATGCTAAATCTTTGCATGATGATGCATTCTCGATTGCGTGACACTGTCCTGGAAGGATTGTACATACATCTCCAGGGCCTACTTTTGTGCGGCTTCCGTCATCGTCCACAAAGATTCCCTCTCCCTCTAAAATATAATATGGCTCTGTCTCTCCAACATGACGATGCCAGCCTACGCTGGAATTTGGTTTTAATACAACTTTAGCATACAGTTTTCCATGTCCGTATAAATCTTTTTCCGGAACGATTTCGTGTACCTCTGCACAACCTTTTCCACCACCAAGTTCCTGTTTCTGAACGATATTTGCCTTTCTTACCATTTTAATAAACCTCCTTCTAAAATTATAATAGTAATATTCACAACCACTTTGCAAACCTGCATCTACATCATAATGCTTTTACCTGCATGGTTACTTACTTCTATCATATAATTATATTTTAACTATTAATTATCATTTATGCAAGGTGAATATTCTCTACTTTCTTCAAAAGCATTGGCTCCTTTTTCCTTTAATCAAAACAGGAAAGACTATTACTATAGAAGCCTTCTACAGCTCAAGTCCTCCTGATTTAATTACTCCCGGAGCACTACACAGGTAGTAAGAATATAGATATATAGCATCTGTGACTTTGGAACAAGCTCTTAATGCGGTCTGAGCATTAAGAGTGCAGTGATACAGAACAGATGCTATATATCTATATTCTTACTACCGTCTGTTGTTCCAAAAATTAAATCAGGGGACTGTCACTCCTGCGACAGCCCCCTTTATGTGGATCAAGCTTATTATTGTTTTTTATAATCTATTTGTGAGAGTGTTGAGACCGATTACTCAGAACAATTATGCGCTTGAATGACCCCAAGTAGTATACTTTTTATCCGAACTTCTATTGTAAAAGTAATACTCACAATGTTCTGAACAGATAATAAATTATTAAAAAGTGTAATGATTGTTGTATTTAAATGTTTAACGGTTTTTACAGATTTCTTCCGCCATACGGGCAACTGCTTTTTCCTGGAGAACAGTAACCTTATCTAACCGTTCCCATGGGAGATTAAGTTCTGTTCTTCCGAAGTGTCCATATGCTGCGACTGGCTTATATGTAACCTTAGTGAGAGATAGGTTATTAATAATACCTGCCACACTGAAATCAAATACTTCTTTTATAGTGTCTTCAATAATTTCTTTTGGTAATTCTTCTGTACCAAAAGTATCTATCTTTATAGATACCGGCTGTGGCACACCGATTGCATATGCGAGATTCACCTCACACTTTTTGCAAAATCCGGCAGCTACCACATTCTTTGCGGCATATCTTGCCATATAAGCTGCGGAACGGTCAACCTTTGTTGGGTCCTTACCTGAGAATGCTCCGCCGCCATGTCTGGCAATTCCACCATAAGTATCTACAATAATCTTTCTTCCGGTAAGACCTACATCTCCGGCAGGACCACCCACTACGAATCGTCCTGTAGGATTAATATGTATCTTTACATCCGGTAAAAGTAACTCTTTCGGAATTACTTCTTTTATAACATGCTCCTCAATATCCATTCGAAGCTTTTGTACAGAAACTTCTGCATTATGTTGTGCAGAAATTACAACATCTGTAATTCCAAGGATTTCCCCCTGGTTATTATATGCTACTGTAACCTGTGACTTTCCATCTGGATAGAGGTATGGAAGGAGTCCTTCTTTTCTTACCTGCGTAAGTCGTTTGCTGAGTTTATGTGCCAGTGAGATAGACAGTGGCATAAGCTCCTCTGTATCATCACAGGCATATCCATACATCATTCCCTGATCTCCCGCTCCAATGGTTCCGTTACACTGGGTAACGCCCTGTGCGATATCAGGTGACTGTACACCGATGTTAGTAAGAATTAGACATTCGTTTCCGTCTATTCCTTTTTCTTTACTGTCATATCCTATTTCACAGATAATCTCTCTTGCCTTATTTTTAACATCAACCTTTGCGAAAGAAGCAACTTCTCCGGCAATGAAGACAGTGTCTTCAGAAGCCATTGTCTCCAGTGCCACATGGGCAGATGGATCTTCTTTTAAATAGGCATCCAGCAAAGCGTCGGAAATCATATCGCACATTTTATCCGGATGTCCCTCTGTAACAGATTCAGAAGTTAATAATGTTATGTCTTTATTCATCTTGACCTCCTGTACCTTTCGGTATGTATAAGGGATACCTCGGATTGCCTGTATCGATCAGCCTCCGATTTTACAGGTTAATCCTTCTTTTTCTACTATTGCTTTTAATTCTTCCATGAATTCGTTTTCCGGTTTCTTTACTCCGGCAAGCTCATATTCCTTGCCAAGCATTCCGTATTTATTACTTCCAAGATCATGATAAGGTAAAAGATGTAACTCATTTACATTATGAAGATAGGTAGTAAACTTCGCAATTGCCGCAATTACATTCGGACTTGCATTAAATCCTGGAATAACCGGAACACGAATGATCATCTTCTTTGCAAGACTAGAAATCAGTAATGCATTTTTAAGTATTTGCTCGTTACTTACACCAGTATACTCTTTATGTACTTCCGGGTCAATATGCTTAATATCCATCATGACCACATCAAGCCACGGAACAATCTCTTTGATTACTTCCTCAGAAGCCATACCAGTTGTTTCAATCGCAGTGGTCCAGCCGAATGACTTACAAGCCTTTAACAGCTCTAAAAGAAATTCGTGCTGTACCATTGCTTCACCTCCGGAGACGGTAATACCGCCTCCGGACTTTCTGTAAATAACACGGTCTTTGTAAAGTTCTCCCATCAGTTCCTCTACTGTCATCCACTTACCGGACATCTCAAGAGCCCTATGATAGCAGACATCAATACATTTTCCGCATGCAATACATTTTGTATGATCAATTTTTCCTGGAACGTTTAAATTAGAAGCACCAGTTGGACACACAACCTCACAATTTCCACAGCCGACACAGTTTTGTGCTTTAAACATGACGACTGGTTTTAATTCCTGCGATTCAGGGTTACAGCACCATTTGCAGCGAAGAGGACAGCCATTTAAAAAGGCAATCGTTCTTACACCCGGACCGTCATTTACAGAGAATCTCTGTATATTAAAGACAAGCCCTTTTTTACTTGTATCGCAGCTTGGTTCCATATTACTCATAGGTACTTCCTCCAGTTTATTTCAAAAATCTACTATTTTAGAAATGCTGTTCTGTACGAGCAATGATATCATCCTGTACTTCCTTAGCAAGTACTGTCCAGTGAGCGGAGTAACCAGCTACACGTACTACTAAGTCTTTGTAGTTTTCTGGATGTGCCTGAGCATCAAGTAATGTTTCTCTATCAATTACGTTGAACTGTACATGCATACCCTTCTTATCGAAGTAGTTACGAACAACTGCTGCGAAGTTCAGAAGTCCCTGATCACCTGCTACTGCAGAAGGTAAGAATTTCTGGTTGTATAATGTACCATTAGAGATATTTAACTGGTCAAGTTTAGCTACGGAGTTACCTGCAGCTGTAGGTCCCTTAACGTCATGACCCTGACGAGGGGAAACACCATCTGCAAGAGGTGCGTTGCTATAACGTCCATCTGGAAGAGCCTGTACGTCTTTACCAAATAATACATTAGCAGATACTGGGTAACATCCTGCCTGATACTGGCCTCCACGTGGGTTTTTGTATTTCTCAACTTCGTGAGAGTAAACCTGTGTAGCTTTACGAGCACACATATCAACTTCATCAATATCGTTACCGAAGCAAGGTGTTGCGTCGAGGATATGTCTGATTCTGTCGTATTCAGCTCTCTGAGCATCGCTGCAGCTTGTGCAAGCTTCAGATTTTGTATCTACGCTCATACTTAAGTTAGATCCTTTTTCTGCAAGAATCTTCTGAACAACTGCGTTGATGATAGATTCCATGCTATCTTCAGAAGATACGGAAACACTTTCCATAGCTGCTGCTGCAGGTTCTGCAGAATCTGTACTTAATCTTACGAATGGTCCATCGTAACATCCAGCACCAAGCTCAGCACCGAAGTTGTGTTCCATAGCATCGTAAATCTGCTGCATTGTTAAGTCTTTGTCTTCAAATACATGTTTCTTGATACAATAGATAGCATCACCTGTATCTACGTTACCAAATGCCTGAGGTCCTGTGAAGTTGTAGATAGCTCCACCTTCCATAACTGTTTTACCTCTTCCGATACAGTCATCAACTAATGCGGACATAAATGGTAATGGTGCTCTTTCTTTATGAGCGATATCAACAGCGTTATCTGCCTCAACTAATTTAGATACGAAGTACTCAATCTGAGTTTCATATGCTTCATATAAATCATCCATGGATTTCCATTCTGGCATAGGTTTTGTAACAGGTCCTAACTGTTTGCCATCACGGTTCTTACCACCATGAATAGCGATATCAAATACCTTAGCAACGTTAAAGAATGCTGCGTCATGCCATCCGTCTGTCTTGTGTGGACACTGAGGTTCTACACAACCGATGATACAGTAATTACGAGCATCTGCAAGAGTTAATCCTCTGTTACATAATGCAGGAATGATTGCTTCATCATTGTACATAGCTGGAACACCAGTACCAAGTCTTGCAAGCTCACAAGCTCTTAATAAGAACTCATCCGGTGTCTGGTTATGAATACGAACGGAGAATGATGGTGCAGGTAATCTAACGTGAGCTGCTGCATCCATACACATATAAGAAACTGGGTTTGTAGCATCAAGGCCATCTTCTGTCTGTCCACCAACACCAAAGTTCTGGAATACTGCGTATCCTGCAAATGCCTGATCAGATACATCATCACGAGTTTTGTTTACATGGTTTAATAATACGAAGAGGCAGTCGAGTAATTCCTGAGCGAATTCTTTAGAAATGCTCTTGTCTGCTTCTAAGTATGGCCACATATACTGGTCAAAACGTCCTGGAGAAATGGAATGTCCGTTAGCTTCAATCTGTACTAATGCCTGTACAAACCAGAAAGACTGACAAGCTTCATAGAAGTTTGTAGCTCCGTTTTCTGGAACACGGTCACAGTTCTTGGAAATCTGAAGTAATTCAGCTTTTCTTACTGGATCTGTACATGTAGCTGCCATCTCTGCTGCTTTTTTGCTGTATCTCTTAGCAAAGTTAATAGCTGCATTGTAAGAAATAATAACTGCTTCATAGAATGCTCTCTTCTGCAGACATTCCGGATCATTTGCATCAAGTTTGTTCATTGCTTCAACAACTTCTGCAATAACGCCCTTGAAACCGATTTTTAATACTTTACCGTAATCAACACACACGTGTCCGATACCACCGAAGTAGTAGTTACCAACTGTAAATACTCCACCAGCCTGGCAGTCAAGACAATCCTGGCTCATGTAGGAAGTAGCTAATTCGCTGGTAGTTTTACCCTTCCAGTATTTAAATACTTCGTGAAGGATATCTGCTGTTTCTTCAGTAATTACGAATGGGTCACACATACGAGTTGCCATTGTCTTAAACTCTTTTTCTACCCAGTCAAATGAGAACTCTGGGCAAAGGTTTGTAGAACGAGGTTTTACGGAAAGAGCACCTACGATTAATTCGTTATCACGAATTACAACTGGAAGATTATTAAAAATCTTTTCGTTAGCTTTTGCTCTTCTCATAACTGCTGGCATACCTTCTGTCTCTTTGTAAGACTCTGTAATAAGTACGGCTCTATATGGCTCTACTTCAGGTACTGCGTTAACAACTTCTGCTTTTAAGGCTTTGATACGTGCGGTTGGTTCTGTAAATCCTTTTGCAATCATTACAATTTTCCTCCTTCTTACTGACACATAAAAATGTGCAATGAAAATGTTTGAGAGATGATAACTCAAAAAATTATCCTATAAATCCTGTAAATCAACCACTACTGAGCTTTCATCTGTCTTGCATTATACAGTAAAAAATAATCAATAATTAGGAATATCCGTGTCAGTATGTGGCAATTATCAATCGGATATTTTTTACATTTATACAGTTTGCACAACAAAAAGAAACGTTGCTGTCACATTTTATTGCAACA